>Ga0209692_10000118_pt1 | contig 263705 bp, 218 predicted proteins | sample tdDd472_FD_187129 | JGI IMG/M metagenome (GOLD analysis project Ga0209692, IMG submission 187129) | Marine sediment microbial communities from the Atlantic coast under amendment with organic carbon and nitrate - tdDd47.2 (SPAdes)... | ecosystem: Environmental > Aquatic > Marine > Coastal >... | reverse complement strand
AGGAGTTGGGGGAAGTGTTGGGGGAGGGGGGCGACGCGGGGGGATTGCCCTTGGACTCGGCGAGGTCTTGGACGGCGTGGGCGACGGCGGCCTGGCCCTTGCGGTCGAGCAGGCTGACGGCGACGGCGACGGCGAAGGAGACGATGAAGGCGGGGGGGAGGACGTCGAGCGCGGTGAGGTAGTCGCTGGCGACGGGAAGGTTGACGGCGTTGAAGATGGGCGGGGCTGCGAACTTGAAGAACGGGACCGCGGCGAAGCCCGCGACCATGGCGGCCATGGCTCCGCGTGAGGTGAGCTTGGACCAGAAGAGGCTGAGGATCATGGTGGGGCAGAAGGTGGCGGCGATGCCGGACCAGCCGAAGATGATGATCCAGAAGACACCGTTCTCCTTGTCGTAGAGCAGGATGCCCATGCCGACGGCGAAGGCGATGAGCGCGAGGACGAGTGTGAGGCGCTGGGAGGTCTTGACGAGGGTGTTGTCGGACATGTCCGGGTGGCGGGTCTTTTGCCAGTAGTCGCGGACGGCTGCGGAGGAGGCGACGATGAGCAGCGAGTCGATGGTGGACATGATGGCGCTGAGGACCATCGCGATGAAGATGCCGACGATGAACGAGGGGAAGATCGCGGCGGAGAGGAAGGGGAGGATGTTGTCTGCATCGCCGCCGATGGTGGGGAGGTCGTAGAGCGCGCGGCCGGTCATGCCGACGAGGACGGCGCCGGAGTCTGCGAGGATGGTCCAGAGGAGGGCGACGGCGGCGCCCTTGTGGAGCTCGTTCTCGCTGCGGAGGCTGATGAAGCGCACGAAGACCTGCGGCGAGCCGAGGAAGCCGATGCCGATGGCTGCGAAGCCGATGATGGTGGCGATGGTGAGCGGCGTGAAGCCCTGCCCGGCGGTGACGGAGAGGTGGTCGGGGGCGGTCTGGCGGAGGATGTCGAAGAAGTTGGTGACGCCGCCGATCTCGAGCAGCGCGGCGATGGGCAGGGCGACCAGGCCGATGACCATGAGCGTGCCCTGGAAGACGTCGGACCAGACGACGGCGACGAAGCCGCCCTTGGTGATGTAGAGCATGACCACGCCGAAGCCGATGGCGGCGCCGAGGTAGTGATCGACGCCGAGGAAGGCGTTGAAGGCCTTGCCGGTGGCGAAGACCTGGCCCGCGGCGTAGATGGGCACGAAGATGACCAGTGCGCCGGCCGCGATGAGGCGGAGCCAGTGTGAGGGGTCACGGAAGCGGGACTCGAGGTAGTCGGGGATGGTGAGCGAGTCGTACTTGTCGCTGAGCCGCTTGAAGCGGCGGGCCATCCAGAGCCACGCGGCCCCGACTCCGATGAGCTCGCCGAGTACGATCCAGAACCCCTGCGCGCCGACGGCAAAGCCGATGCCGGTGAGGCCGAGGAGGAGCCAGGCGGACTCTCCGGTTGCGCGCGCAGAGAAGGCGACGTTGATGAAGCCGAGGTTCTTGCCTCCGGCGTAGTAGTCGCGGATGTTGCGCATGCGCCGCGAGGCGATGAAGCCGATGAGGAGAAGAACGCCGCAGTAGAGCGCGACGGCGAGAGCTTTCCAGATGGCGTCGGGAGTGATGGCTGGCCTCCGTGGGGTTCGGCGTTGCGTCGCGCGAACGGCTTGGGGCGCGATCGGAACGCTGGTATCCTAACGGAATCACCCGAGGCGTGGGGACAGGAGGCAGCGATGCGGAGAGAGCGGCCGGATTTGGCGGGGTTTTGGCGTGTTCTTGGGGTTGTCGCTGCGCTGTTAGTCGGCGGCGCGGGTGCGCCGGTGGCGGGGCAGTTGGTGCTGGGTGCGCGCGCAGAGAAGTCGGAGGCGGAGCGGTTTGTCGCGCCCGGATGGGAGGAGGCCGCGGCGGAAGCCTCGGAGCTGATCGAGTCGATGCGCGTCGAGCACGGGGTGCCGGGGCTGAGTGTGAGCGTGGTGGTGGATGGAGAGATCGTCTTCAGCTCCGGGTTCGGTCTTGCGGATCTGGAGCAGGAGGTCGCGGCGTCGCGCGAGACGCTCTATCGGCTGGCGAGCGTGTCGAAGGTGGTGACGGCGTCGGCGGCGGCGCGGCTGGCGACGGACGGGCGGCTGGATCTGGACGCGGATGTGCGGGACTATGTGCCGCTGTTCCCGGAGAAGCCGTTCGTGGTGACGGTGCGACAGTTGTGCGGGCATCTGGGGGGCGTGCGTCATTACCGGCTGCAGGACCGGCTGCAGAGCGGGCCGGGCGGGTCGATCGACACGCGGGAGTATGTGTCGGACAACGACATTCTGGCGATCTTTGGGGACGACCCGCTGCAGACGAAGCCGGGGACGGCGTACTCGTACTCGACGTATGGCTTCACGCTGGTGGGTCTGGCGATCGAGGGGGCGACGGGGAAGGACCTGATGGAGGTGGTGAGGGAGGAAGTGATCGGGCCGCTGGGTTTGGAGAGCCTGCGGCAGGACCGGCCGCGGGAGATTGTGAAGCACCGGACGCGGTTTTATGACGTGGGGCGCAACGGGACGCTGACGAACGCCGGGTACTTGAACCCGGCGTACAAGGTCGCGGCCGGCGGGATGATCGCGACGGCGGACGACATCGCAAGGTTCGGGGCTGCGCACTGCAAGCCGGGCTATCTGGACGAGGCGATGTTCGGCGAGGTGTTTACGTCTCAGGAGACGGCGGACGGCAAGGCGACGGGGACGGGCATCGGGTGGCGGACCGGGCGGGTGGACGGGCGGCGGGTGTTTCAGCACTCCGGTGTGCAGCAGGGAACGCGCGCGCAGCTGATGGTGTGGCCCGATGAGGGTGTGAGCGTGTGTGTGCTTTCCAACCTCGGCGGCGAGGGGTGGCCGGTGGGTCGGTGTGCGCAGCGGGTGGCGGGTGAGTTCATGCCGATTGCGGTGTGGTCGGAGTGACGAAGGTGCCGCACTCGGCGGCGCGAACGGCGTAGGTGTGAGATCAGGACGTGTCGGGGGTGTTGGGGAAGGAGGGACGTGCGATGCGTGGTGTGATGTTGGCGTGGTGCGTGGCGGCGGTCGCGGCGTGTGTGAGCGGGCCCGTGCTGGGTCAGGTCTCGCCGTTTGAGGATGTGGAATGGAGCGAGGCGGGGCTGGAACGCGTCATGGTTGGGGGGGCATGGTGGGAGCCCGTGTCGATCGATGGGGTGTCGGTCGCGGCGCTCTATGCATTCGCGCAAAGTGAGTATGGCAGGACGCACGCGCAGAAGCGCATGGACGAGGACTTCTTGGAGGTGATGGAGAGGCTTGGCCGCGGCGTTCCGGAAGAGACTGTGCGGTTGGAGCTTCGACCGGTTGGGGGTGGAGACGTTGTCACCCTGCCGGACGTCGCGATGACTCGGGAAAATCGGCAGAGGCTCTGGGCGAAGCGTGTTCGGGCGGCGGAGGAGGCCGCGAGGGCGGCCCCGATGCGGGAGGTGCTGAAGGAAGCCGCAGCGTTGCTGGCCGAAAGGCACTCGTATTCGGTGGCCCGGGGGCTCGATGCGGAGGCATTGTCGGGGATGGTGGACATCGCGGAGGACGCGGGTCCCGGCGAGACGGTTCGGGCGCTTCGGCGCATGGTCGCGGCCTCGGGCGATGGGCACGCGAGGGTCCGGGGGAAGCTCGCCGAGCGCGAGGATGCTGAGACTCTCCGCGAGGGCGTGCTGCCAGCGTCGCTGATGCCGCTGGACCTGGTGCCCGGGGGCCGGGTGGTGGCGGTCGAGCCGGACGGGGGCGGGTTGGTCTCGACGGCGCATCCGTTTGTGGATTCGATCGACGGAGTCGAGATCGAGCGGTGGTTGGCTGTCGCGGGGGAGGTTGCACCGGGCGGGTCGGTGCAGTCGAAGCGGTACGGGGCCTGCCGCGAGGCGGTGCGGGTCGGATGGATCCGCCAGCGGCTGGGGATCGAGGCTTCGGACGATGCGCTCCTCGGGCTCCGCTCGAAGGACGGTGCGGTGGTGGTGGTGCGGCTTCGATTGACCGACCGGGTGTCAGAGGATCACCGGAAAGGGCCGAGCCGATTCGGATTGGACAGGCCGTGGTTGGATGAAGAGCGGCGTTTGGCGTACATGCCTTTGATGCGGATGTATGCCGAACGGGATCTCAGTCGACTTCGCGAATCCCAGCGTTCCTTCTTTTCCGGGTTGCGGGCGGCCCGCGATGCCGACGGCGTGCTGATCGACATGCGTGGCAACACCGGCGGGTCGCGGCATCTCGTGCACGAGATCGCGCAGAGGGTGTTGCCGGTGGATGCCGAGCCGGTGGTCTATTCGGCAGCGCGGGTGCTGATGTGGCCGGGGCGGGACGCCGAGGGGGTGCGCCGTCAGTTGGAGGGACGGCATCTCTATCTGCCGACCGATCCGCGCTGGACAGAGGCAGAGCGCCGCGCGATCGATCGTTTTCTCGAGGGGTTCCGACCGGAGGTGGATCTTCCGGACGACCGGTTCGGGCCCTTGCACGTGTCGGTGTTAAGCCCCGGCGGTGATCACGCCGGCAAGTGGGCGGGCAAGTCGGTGGTCGTGCTGATGGACGAGCGGTGCATCAGCGCGAGCGATGTTTTCCTGGCGGCGATGCGGGAGCTGCCCGGCGTGACGCTGGTGGGCAGGCCCAGCCGCGGGGCGAGCGGGATGAGCGAACTGATCGAGCTCCGCAACGGCACTGTGACCCTGCAAATCTCGACGATGGTCTCGTTCATGCCCGACGGGCGGGTGTTCGACTGGCACGGGGTCGAGCCGGATGTGACGACAAATCTCATGCTGACAGAGTTCACCCGCAAGGGGCCGGACAACGCGCGCGCGTGGGCGGAGCAGGTGCTGCAAGACATGGTCGACGCCGAGCGTCCCTGAGTTGTCGCCGTTCCGCGTGCGCTACTCGGCCGGCGGCGTCGACTCGGCTTCGGGCGCGCCGACAGGCTGGGCCGCGGCGGGCATGCCGAGGTCGGCGCGGAGCGGGGCGACGAACTGCTCGTAGTGCTTGTGCTTGCCGGCGGAGGTGTCGTAGAGCGGCTTGAGGATGCCGAGGTTGTTGAACGACGTCATGCGGCGTTTGGTCTGCCAGAAGCGGGCGCAGGCATCGTTCCACTCGAGGCCGAGGAAGTCGATGATGCGGCGTGACTGGGTGTCGAAGTCGCTGACGATGTCCTCGTAGTCGACCTCGAGGATGGGCAGCGAGATGACGGATTTCCAGTGGTCCATTATGCGCTGGTAGGACTTGTACGCCGCGGCGAAGTCGGAGAGGTGGGTGCGGTAGTGGTAGGGGATGTCGAACGCGTTCATGTAGCAGGAGAGCGCGGTGTCGAGCGGGTTGCGACGGACGTGGATGATCCGGGCCTTAGGGAGCATGCGGTCGAGCATGCCGAGGTAGAGGTAGTTGTGGCTACAGCGGTCGACGATGCGTTCCGGCTTGGTGGCGCCCTCGCGCTTGGCGATCATGGCGAGCGTGTTGAGGTAGAACCCCGCACCCTCGTTGACGGGCTGGAAGGTCAGGGCGCTCGGTCGCGAAAAGGGCAGGATGTCCTGCGTGGGTGCCTCCTCGAGCCGGTTGACGATGTGGCGGGTGATGGCGGTCTCGCCGGCGGGCGCGGCGCTCGGGTGGCTGGCGATGATCTGCTCGATGAGCGCGTGTCCGGAGCGGGGCATGCCGACGAGCAGGACGGGCAGCTCGGACTCGGCGGTGGAGACGGGCAGCGCGTCGTGGGCGTCCTTTGTCCAGTTGGCGATGGTGGCGTCGACGGCTTCGTTGGTGCGTTTGGCGTCGTAGCGGCGGCCGAAGATGCGGTTGGCGTCGGTCGCGGCTGCGAACGCGCGGTCGGGGTGGCCCAGGTCGTTGGCGACGTTGGCCAGCTCGAGCAGCATGAAGATGCGGTTGAGCGGGGGCAGCGTGCCGCGCTGGCCGGCGAGGTGCTTGGCCAGCACGGGGGCGGCCTCGTTGGGCTTGCCGAGGGCGCGGCAGCAACGGGCGTAGGTGAGGGCGACCGCCGGTTCGTCCTGCTCTGACGAGATGTAGGGGAGGAGCAGGGCGTGGGCCTTGCCGTACTCGCCGCGGAGGGCGTAGATCTCGGCGGCGCCGGCGACGGCGCGGGGGTACTTCTTGCTCATCCAGACGGCGCGCTCGTAGCAGGTGAGGGCCTCGTCGAGGCGGCCCTGCGAGCGGTGGGCCATGGCGAGGTTGCAGATGGTCTCGGGGCTGGTCGGGTCGAGCTTGACGGCGCGTTCGAGGTGGTCGACCGCCTCGGCGTCGATGCCGCCCTGCATGAGGGCGAGCCCGAGGCCGGTGTGGGCGTTGACCGACCGCGGGTTGGACCGGACCGCCGAGCGATAGAGCTCGAGGGCCATCTGCATCTGGCCCTGCTGGTGGTATTCGCGAGCCTGGGCGAGGAGTTGTTCGGTGGTGGCCATGAGAGTCCTTGCGGTGGGTTGGTGCGCTTTGGGCGGCAGTCGTGGGTGCGGTGGTCGCGGAACGACCGTGGGGAGGGGATTGTAGCGGTATTCGTGCGGTTCGCGGGCTTATTGGTGAGGAGTGACGGCGCTGGCGCGGAGTGCGTCAAAGTCGCGCCAGAACGTCGGGTAGGTCTTGCGGACGCAGCCGGGATCGCGGATGAAGCAGTTGGGCCGGCGGAGGCCGACGAGCGCCATGGACATCGCCATCCGGTGATCGTCGTAGGTGTCGAACTCCACGCGGGGGGCGTCGGGGGTGCAGTCGATCCCGCCCTCGGGGGGCGTGATGGAGAGAGCGTCGGGGTCCTCGGGGACATCGTGCTCGACGCGGACGCCGAGCTTGCGGAGTTCGTTCTGGATCGCGGCGATGCGGTCGGTTTCCTTGACGCGAAGGGTGCGGATGCCGCGGAGGACCGAGCGGCCGGGGGCGAAGACACAGACCGCGGCCAGCGTCATCGCGGCGTCGGGCATGTCGCTCATGTCGGCGTCGATCGGACGGGGAGCATCGGGCCCGACGACGGTGGTCTGGCCCCGGGCGTCAACGACAAGCTTGGCGCCGGTGCGGGCGAGCAACTCGGGGAATTTGGCGTCGCCCTGGAGGGACGCGGCGGTCAGGCCGTCGATCGAGACGCGGGACCCCGGCACGATCGCCGCTGCGGCCCAGAAGTAGGTTGCGCCGCTGGCGTCGGGTTCGACGGTGTAGTCGAACGCCGGGAGCCCGGTGGTGCCCGCGGTGGGCGCGCCGACCCGGAGGACGCGGAGGTCTTCGCTCATGCGCGTCCGTGCGCCGAGCTCGGAGAGGAGCTTGAGCGTCATGACGATGTAGGGCGGGCTGGTGATCTCGCCGCGAAGCCGCACGGTGATGCCTTCGGGCAGCCAGGGGCCGAGCATCAGGAGCGCCGAGATGAACTGGCTGGAGGTCGTGGTGGGGAGCTCGATGGCGGGGTGGCGCAGAGCACGGGCTCGCGGTGTGACAGTGACCGGCGGGCAGCCGTGATTGGCGAGGTATTCGACCTGCGCACCGAGCGCTGGGAGCACGGCGGCGAGGTCGTCGATGGGGCGCTCGCGCATGCGGGCGTTGCCGTCGAGCGTCACGGGGCCGGAGGCGAGGACGCTCGCGGCGGTGAGGAACCTGGTGGCGGTGCCGGCGTTTTGCAGGTCGAGCGTGACTCCGGCGCGGGGGACGCGCCAGCGCCCGTCAACGCCGGTGATCTCGAGCGAGGGGTGGGTGGGGTCTTCGGTAAGTGCGTGCACCTTGCAGCCGAGGGTCGTGAGTGCTGCGAGCATGCGCTGGGCGTCGTCGGCGTCGGTGAGGGGGCTTCGGAGGGTGCTCTTTCCCTTGGCGAGGCCGGCCAGCAGGAGTGCTCGATTGGTGAGGCTCTTGGATCCGGGCGGGCGGATGGTGGCCTCGAGCCTGCTGCCGCGGGGGACGGGGCTCAGCGGGAGCGGATCGGCGAGTCCTTGGAGCGGGTTCGCGGGCGAGATCGGCACGCTCAGTCCTCGGCCGCTTCGAGGCGAAACACGGCGACGACGTCTTCGACGGGGATGACGAAGAGGCGGTTGTCGCCCTCGAAATCGACGGGGATCGCGTTTTTGGGGTTGAAGAGCACCCGGTCGTAGATGCGGATGGGGTAGTCGATGTCACGCTCGACCTGGGCGGCGACGGCGACGACGCGTCCGGTGAGTGTGGGGATCTCGATCTTGTCGGGGAGATGAATGCCGCTCTTGGTCTGCTTCTTGTCTTCGTCTTTGCGGACGAGCACTCTCTTGCCGACGGGTTCGACGGTTTCGAGGCGGCCTCGGGCATTGGCGGGTGTGTTTGGTGATTTGGCCATGCGAGAGAAGTGTAGTCGCCGGGGGCATCGGTGCCGCGTCGTGCGATGTGAGCAAAAAAAGAACACCCCCGCCCTTTCGAGCGGGGGTGCGAGATCAACAAGTGATCATTCGGTCGAAGTCAGTCGGGATTAGCGACGACGACGGCCGGCGACCAGACCACCGAGGCCGAGGAGGGCCATGGAAGCCGGGGCGGGGACAACGTCGAAGCTGAAGCCGCGGACGTCGCCGGTGTACTCAACCGAGGTGCCGAAGCTGTCGGTGTACACGGAGAAGTTGACGTGGCTGGTCATGCCGGACACGTTACGAGCCGAGTAGTCGTTCGGGGTCCAGGTGATGTTGTAGAGCTCGATGGGGTTGTCGGACACGAAGTTGCCGTTGAAGGCGGCGGGGAGCTGGAAGCTCTCGACGAGCAGGATGTCGTTGTTGCCCTGGAGCTGGCCGTCGTCGGTGAGCTCGCTGAGGCTGTTGACATAGCTGTCGACCGAACCGGTGTCCCAGTTGCTGGAGCCGAGGATGTCGTAGATCGAACCGGCGAAGCCAGCGGCTGCGGGGTCCATGTGGGCGGACATGGTGAGCAGGGCGGACTCGCCCGGCTCGATGATGCCGTCACCGTTGCCGGTGTCGGACACTGTCCAAGAAATGTGCATGGTCTGGGCGCTGGCAACGGCGGCCATGCCAGCAACGGCGATCAGTGCTGTGGTCTTCATATGGATCATCTCCTCACTTTGAGACAGGGCCAACAAGGCCCATACATACTTCGCGAGATTGACACGAACAACAGGAATGCCTCGCGGACTCATCCCTGACCCGGGGCCAGCATAGAGCAGAGTTGATTCGCCCGCAAGAGGAAAGCGGTGGTTTGCCACCCATTTTTGAATTTGTCTGGCGGTTTTGGGACTTTCTGAGCGCGATGCAGACACATGCCAAGGGCGCCAAGCTGGGGAATCTGGCTGGGGCATGGAAAAACCGCACCCCGGGATGAACCCGGGGTGCGGTCAAAGTGTGTGGAGTCGATCGTCAGGCCGTATTAGCGGCGGCGACGGCCGGCGACCAGGCCACCGAGGCCGAGGAGGGCCATCGAGGCGGGAGCGGGGACCACGTCGAAGGACGCCGAGCCGGCAACGCCGCTGTACTCAACCGAGGTGCCGAAGCCGTCGGTGTAGACGGAGTTGTTGAGGTGGTTGGCATCACCGACGCTGACGGTGCGGGCGGAGTAGTCCGCGGGGGTCCAGGTGATGTAGTAGAGCTCGATGGGGTTGTCGGACACGAAGTTGCCGTTGAAGGCGGAGGGGAGCTGGAAGCTCTCGATGAGGAGGATGTCACCGTTGGCCTGGAGGGCGCCGTTGTCGGTGAGCTCGTTGAGGCGGTTGACGTAGCTGTCGACCGAGCCGGTGTCCCAGTTGGCGCCACCGATGATGTCGTAGATCGAACCAGCGAAGCCAGCGGCGGCCGGGTCCATACGGGCCGACATGGTCAGGAGGGCCGACTCGCCCGGCTCGATGATGCCGTCACCGTTGCCCGTGTCGGAAACCGTCCACGAGTAGGTGATGGTCTGGGCGGAGGCGGCGGCGGCGATACCAGCAACGGCGATGAGGGAAGCAAGCTTCATGGGAATCTCCATCTCTTCTCCCGCTGGACATCAGGAACGTACCTGGATGCCCGGCGGCTTTGTTCGAGTGACTCGTCCGTGCTGGCCGATCCAGCGTGGACACCCGAAATGTGCCACATCCCTGCGATTTCGCCAGTGAACGGTGAAGAAAAAACCGCAGATTCTCGTCTGCGGCTGCGATCGGGGGCTCTCAGGGCGGATCACGGCCGTCAATCCCGCCCAGATTTCCAAAGGATTCAGAGACCAAGGCGCTGCCGCTTGGCGTCCCACTCCGCCTTCTCACGTCGGTTTTCGGACCCGAAGGCCCCCTGGCCGCCCTTGGCGAGGTCCTGGATCGCCTCGATCTCCAGCCTGGTGAGGTGCATCGACTCGAAGGCGTAGTCCCGCCATGCCTCCATGGTCAGCGGCACGATGGGTTGGACGAGGTCGTGCATGGCCCGGGCGTAGGCCTGGATCTCCTCCTGAGCGTGCGGATCCATGCGCAAGCTCAGGAATCGCAGGAGGTTGTGCAGATCGCACTTCCAGTACCACTCGGTATAGATAGAGACCGGCAGGCCCATGCGGGCCAGCTCGCGGCTGACGCCCTTCTCGGTCAGGCTCATGTACCGGGGGTAGAGGGCCTCGACGTCCTTGAGGAAGTCGAGGAACTCCTGGGCGGTCTCGACCTCGGAGGCCTCGTCGATCTTGAACCGTTCGTCGCCGCCCTGCATGTTGGAGCGGGACTGCTTGCGGACCTCGTCGAGGCTGGGGACGTAGAAGCGGTCGGGGAGGATGGAGTATCGGGCGGAGTATTCGTTGACGTTGGCGGTGCGGTGCCGGATCCACTGCCGGGCGACGAAGATGGGCATGGCGACGTGGAACTTGAACTCCACCATCTCAAACGGGGTGGTGTGGCGGTGGCGGAGGAGGTACCGGAGCAGGCCCCGGTCTTCGGAGACCTTCTTGGTGCCCTGGCCGTAGGAGACCCGGGCCGCCTGGACGATGGCGCCGTCGGCGGTGGGGGTCTGTCCCTCGGGGGTGGGGACGAGCCGGGGCATGGCGTCGACGAGAGCGATGAAGCCGTGGTCGAGGACCTTGATCTCCTGGCGAAGGGCCCCGCCCATGACGTCGGCGAGGGCGTCCTCGGGCATCTGACGCTCGATGGTGTGGGGCTTGTGGGTGGGTTTGGGTTCGACGTGGGTGTCGGACATGGTGCGCCTCCGTGAGATGGGGTCGGTCGTGCCGACCCTAGGTCCGGAGGGTAACGCCAGATCTGCAGCCCGGGCGGACTCAATCCGCTCCCGGGTCCCGTTCTGGCTCATCCCCCGGGTCACGGGCTAGGGGCTGGTAGATGAGCGGCCAGAGCAGCCAATCGCCGTCGTAGCGGACTGGGGTCATCTGCTCGTTCTGGATCGCCTGCGCCTTGGGGGTCCAGCGGGACTCGTAGCCTTCGACCCCGGCAGGCGTCTCGCCGCCGTCATCGTTGCGGTCGGCACCAACCGACCAGAGTCGGGGTTTCCCGTCGACCAGCGCGTATCGCAGCGGCTCGCCGGTGAACCGATCGGGGGGCACTTGTGGTAGGTAACGGGGGGTGAGTTGGTCGAGTGACGCGGGGTACGTGCCGTGGTCGCGGTGATAGAGCTCCAATGCGATCCCCGCGAGCACCCCGTCGCGTCGCTGCTTGGCGTGCTCGGCAGTGTGCGAGGCCTTGTCGAGTGCCGGCATCAGAATGACGATGGGGAGGAATCGCACGCGCTGGATCGGATCGAGATTGAGCAGTTCGATAGCTTCGTCCGTCCGGGCTCTGGCGTCGTAGTCCCACATGGGAATCCGCGCATTGCGTTCCATCTGGGTCATGAACTCGTCGTACTTGGCGGTCATATCGGCGCGGTTGGCGACGACGGCGGCCGTGATGGGCGCGAGGGGGGAGGGTCCGAACTCGTTCCGGGTGTTGCTTGTGGTGACACCCAGACTCAAGAGCTGGCGCATTCCTTCGGCGGTGATGTGCCCATTGCCGGCACCGTCGTCAGTGTAGACGCGCTGAACGATGTCCTCGAAGAACCAGCGTTCTCCTGTGAAATCAACGTGGGGGTCGCCGCCCATGAACGCGGCGTGGCGGTGGGCGAGTTCGCGGAGTTGGTCGTCGGTGAAGAGGTCGGGGTATTCGTGGATGATCTCGGCGGTGGTCCGGATCGCCAATGCCTCGATCGCCAGCCCGACCAGTGCGCCGATCAGGACCGGCCGATCGGTGGAGTGCCCGGCGACCCCGAGCATGGACCCGATGTCGCGGACCGCGCGATCGCTTTCGCCGAGAGATGCCGCGACGTGGGCGTCAAACGTGAGCAGCCGTGCGATCGCCCGCATGTGCCCTAACTCGGGCAGCAGGATACTGATGAGCATCGGGTTTTGGCTGGGGACCTGGTGCGTCGATTGACCGTCCGGGTCTCGGGCGCTGTCGGCATCGGCGAGCCGGGGGTCGAGCGCGTCGGAGAACGGGGCCCCAAGGTGGGGCTTGGCCGCGGCGCAATGGACGAGGGCAATCACGTCCTGCTGGGCTTCGAGATACTCCAGTGCCTCTGTGTATCGCGGGTGGGAGGGTGCGATCGCCAGAGCATTCTGCGCGAGCGGCTCGGGGAGCGGATCGAGCAGGGTGTAGGTCTCGATATACAGATCCCAGGCCCGATCATCTTCGGGGATCTGTTCGATTGTCTCGTTGTATTCCGCGGTGAAGTTACGCGAGATCGTCGGTTCGCTTGAAAAGAACCGCCACGCGAGCACGGCGTAGACGACGCACACGGCGAGGAAAATGGCGAGCAGGCCCTGGAACGTGTGGATGAAGGCGCGGTAGCTCCAGTGGCGGCCACGTTTCTTGGCGCGGCGGATGAGGCGTGCGGCCTGTGCGGTGTCCCCGAAGTCTTCCACGGCGTTCTCCTCTGCTGTGCCGGCGGCGAGGGCGTCGGCGAAGTGGGCGATGAGTTCGCGGGCGAGGTCGGCGCGCTCGAGCCGCCAGAGGCGGGAGCGGCGGACGACGGTGGTGATGAGCGCAGCGATCGGTGCGGGCAGGTCGGCGCGGGCGAGGTCGGACCGCCAGTCGAGCCGGCCGGTGACGCGGCCGCGGACCCAGTCGCGGGCGGGGGTGTGGGCGGCGCGGTGCAGCAGCTTCGGCGCGTGCTCGGCCCGGGGCTGTGCGTGATGGGATGACGGGGCGCTCACGTCGCACCCCCTGGCGCGAGCGAGCGGGGGCTGGGAAGCACGCCGAGCGACTGCATCGCCCCGGCGAGGCGGTTCCACTGCTCGGTGTCGGCCTTGAGCTTGGTGCGGCCCTTGCCGGTGAGGCGGTAGTACTTCCGCTCGCGGCCGGACTCTGCCTCGTGCCAGGTGGCCTCGATCATGCCCTTGGCCTCGAGGTTGTAGAGCAGGGGGTAGAGGGTGGACTGGCCCATGGCGAGCACGCCGTCGGTGCGGGTGGCGAGGGCCTCGACGAGTTCGTAGCCGTACATCTCGCGGCCCTTGAGGAGGGTGAGGACGGCGATGGGTCCTGCGCCGCGCATGAGTTCGCGTTCGATCCGCATGGGGGGGCTCCACATGGTGTGTGTCAGATACTATGTGTAACATTGTGTACGGCAGGGGCGGGGCCGGGTTGCGGATTCGTGCGGGGAATCTGGGGGCTCAGCCGCGGCAGTCGGCGGGCGGGGCGCGCGTGCGGGAGAGGGCGGGGCGCAGTCCGGGTCTGGCTGGTCGGCTAGGCTGCGGGCGTGCGCTGCTCGACAGCGGTGCCGCGTTGCTTCCTGGAGTCTGCACCCATGCCTGTGATGTCTCGTGTTGTTGTGTTGCTGTTTGCTGCGATGGTGGCAGCGCTTGGGATTCCGCGGCTGGCGGTGGCGCAGGACGGCGGTGGTCCGCTGGAGGTGTTTGTCGCGGCGGACGGGCGCGATGATGGCACGGGAGAGATCGACTCGCCGCTGTCGTTTGCTGCGGGGATCGAGCGTGCGCGTGCGTACTGCCTCGAGCACGGTGTGCCGGAGGGCGGCGTGACGGTGTGGCTCCGCGGCGGGCGGTACTCGCTGCGCGGCCCGGTGGTGCTGGGGCCTGAGTTTGCTGGGGCTGCGGGGGGCCGCGTGGTGATCGCGGCGTACGGCGACGAGTCGGTCGTCTTTGATGGTGGGCAGCGCATCGGCGCAGAAGGCTTTGCGAGGGTCGAGGATCCGGCCGAGCGGGAGCGGCTGGCGGCGTCGGTCCGCGACCGTGTCATGGCAACGACGCTGACCGACCCGGACCTGATCGCCGCGTTCGAGGCCGACCTGATGCTGACGCTCGCCTACGACGGCGGGCTCCATCTGCCCTCGGTGTTCCCGAACGAGGGGTACGCCTATTTCGATCTGCAGTACGACGTGGCGGAGGCTTCGCCTCCGGGCGTGCCGGATGACAAGACGGCCTATGGGGTGCGGGCGGGGCACCCGCCGTTTCAGGAGGAGGGGCGGGCGCAGGGGTGGCTGGGGACGCTGGAGGAGCCGCGGGGGGCGCAGGCGGGCTTTGCCGAGAGCGCGTCGGACATGGCGGGCACGTGGGCGCAGTGGGAGGCGGAGCTGGCGCGGGACAACGGGCGCAACACGCTGACGGGGTTCATCGACGCGAACTTGTTGCTCAAGTCGCAGCCGCTCGTGGGGGCGAACGCCGAGCGGCAGACGGTTCACCTCTCGAACGCGCTGGCGTATGGCTGGAACTGGAAGAACCGGCGGCGGGACAAGCCGTTCAAGGTCTTCGGTTTGCTTTGCGAGCTCGATCAGCCGGGGGAGTGGCACTTCGATCGGCTGACGGACCGGTTGTACGTGCTGCCGGAGGGGACGCTGGAGGATGCGCTTCCGGTGGGGCTGCCGGTGGCGACGGGGTTTGTGGTGATCGATGGGGCGTCGTTTGTGGACATCCGCGGTATCACGGTTGAGAGCGTCGGGAGCGGGACGGTGTTTGCGATTCGGAGCGGGCACGACAACCGGCTGCTGGGGTGCACCGCGCGGAACAGCACGGCGACCGGGTTGGAGCTCTCGGGCACCGGCAACGGCGCGTACGGGTGCGACTTTGTCGATCTCAATCGGCACGTGGTGCTGCGGGGCGGGACGCGGTCGCCGGAGGAGATTGTGGCGGGGGGGAACACGGTCGAGAACTGCCACATCTATCAGAAGCGGTTCCGGCACCAGAAGGTGAATGTGAGCGTGTCGGGCGTGGGGCAGGTGTTCCGGCACAACCTCGTGCACAACTCGCTGGGGCAGGCGGTGACGATCTCGGGCAACGATCATCTGCTGGAGAGCAACGAGCTGTTCAACATCGGCTTCGACGAGGGCGACGGCGGGGCGATGTATGCCGGGGCCGATCTGGCGGGGTATGGCACGACCTACCGGTACAACTTCTTCCACCATCTCATGCACGTGCCGGGCAAGGTGGAGCGGTCGGGGATTCACCTCGACGACCTGCAGGCGGGCTCGGTCTGTGTGGGCAATGTGTTCTACAAGTCGGCGTCGAAGGGCATTTTTATGAACGGCGGGGCGGGGCACGTGCTGCGGGGCAACGTGTTCCTGGAGGGGTTCCGCGGCATCTACAACGTCGGGTCGGGCGCGCAGCGGAACCACGACCGGCAGGAGGCGATCCTGCGTGACGGGCCGGCGCACGATCACTGGAACACCAAGGAGAACTACGTCGGGCGCACGGAGCGGACGGTCGGGCCCGAGGGCTGGAACAGCTCGCCCTGGAAGGACCGGTACCCGCTGTTTGCGGAGGTGATGAACGACGCCGGGCAGTTCGGGCGGATGTGGCCGATCCGGTGCACGGTGGAGGGCAACGCGTACTTCGGGAACGCGCAGGGCGATCGCACGATCTGGTCGCGGGTCGCGCCGGAGGCGATGGCCAAGACCACGATCTCCGACGACCGGGTGGTGGGGCCGGAGGACTTCGTGGACTATGACCGACTGGATCTGCGGTTCGGCGATCCGGCGAGTGCGGCGGTGGAGCTCCCGTTTGAGGGCATCGGACTCTATCTCGACGAGTTCCGGCGCCAGATGCCGAGCAAGACGCACTACAGGATGGCGATCAAGCGGTTCTTCGACGGTGTGCCGAGCCATCCGGGGACGCACGCGAAGTTCGATTCGGCGCGGGCGGTGGAGGGTGCACCGGTGGTGACGCCGCGGCGGTAGTGGTGGGTGGAGATCAACTCCCGGAGCGCTGAAGCGTGACCTCACACTCCCGGTGCAGCCTCGCTCGGCGATACCGCACGGTCACGGTCTGCCCGGGCTCGTAGCTGGTCAGCACTCTGACCAGTTCGTAGTAGTCGCGGACCGGGCGTCCCTCGATGTGGGTGATGATGTCGCCGAGGCGGAGGTCGCCGGTGTCGCGGCGGGGGCGGGCGCCGATGCGGAGGCCCTCGCCGGTGCCCTCGATGTCGATGGAGACGCCGAGGCTGGCCATGCCGCGGCGGACCTCTTCGGGGACCTCGGGCAGGGCTCGGCAGAAGTCGGCGTAGCGGTCGTTGATCTGGTCGAGGTCGCCGTCGAGGACGGCCTCGAGGGAGGCGACGCCGCTGGGGTCTTCGCGGAAGTGTTCGGTGAAGTGGGCGTACCACTCGGCGAGCTTGCCCTCGCGGTGCATGAAGAGGAAGAGGGCGCGGGACTGGGCGTAGCGGGCCAGCGGGCGGGAGCTGGTGAAGCGGTCGCGGGGGATGTTGCACAGGTCGCGGATGTGGAGCAGGTGGCCGGTCTTGGCGAGGAACTGGGCCTGGTTGGTGCGCCAGCTCTCGACGGGGACGAGCTTGCCGGCGCTGTCGCGGTCGTAGTCCTCGATGAGCGAGCAGAGGCCCTCCTGGACCCAGACGGGGTGCATCTGGTTGCGGCGGCCGTTGGAGCGCCAGTGGAGGACGTGCATGAACTCGTGGCGGATGGTGGCGCCGAGGTCCATGGTGACGAGTTGCTTTTCGTCGTGGGAGTAATGTCCGCCGATGGCCTGCGTGAAGCTGCGGGCGGCGGGGCCGTAGGTCTGCGCGGCCCACGCACGGAAGTCGGCCTGATTGGGCAGGATGACGAGGATCCACGGATCGTCGGGGTGGACCAGCCGGTCGTCGGCGTCGGTGCCGGCGAAGACGTTCTGCATGGCCCACTCGTGGACCTCGCGGATCTCGGCCTTGACCTCGTCGAGGGTCTGCTCGTCGTAGGCGCAGACGTAGGCGAGGCGCAGGTCGGGGTCTTTGATGTACCAGTACTTGCTGCCGTAGCGGTCGCGGGCGCGTTCGAGGTCGGTGTCCACGCGGCGGTCGAGGATCTCGCCCCATTTCTCGAGCATCGACTGCACGGTCGTGGTCTCGCGGGCATTGGCCAGCGAGGGGTCGTGGCGGATGAGGTTGACGTCGGAGAAGCCGAATTCGACGGCCTGCAGCAGCATCTCGGCCGCGGCCTCTGCGTCGCCCTGGCGGCTGAGAACGCAGGCGAGGTTGTAGCGGTGGACGAAGTTGCCGGGCTGCCACTTGATGAGCTTGTCGAGCAGGGCCGCGGCGGTGTCGAGCTCGCCGGCGGCGAAGGCCCGGACGGTCTCGTCGGTCCAGCGGATGAGCGTCTCTTCGGTGGGCTCGGTCTCGGTGGTGGCGTCGGCGGGCTGCGCTGCGGCGGCTGCTGCGCCGAGCGGGAGGCTGAGCAGCGCGAGCAGGACGGGCAAGGTGCGCAACATGCTCAAGATGTGCAAGGTGCGCAGTGCGCTCGGGGTGCGCACCATGCTCGTGGTGCGCAGCATGTTCCTGGAGCGCAGCACGCGGGGGCTCCCCTGCGTTCCGGCTCGGCTCGTCATGCGGGGTCTCCGGCGGGAGGCTCCGGGTGCGCGTGCAGCAGGGTGCGGAGGGCCTCGGGGAAGGCGATGCACTCCTGCTCGAAGACTCGGGCGGCGAGTGTGTCCGGGGTGTCGGTCGGCAGCACCGGGCAGCGCCGCTGCAGGATGGTCTGCCCGTGGTCGTACTCGCCGTCGACGAGGTGGACGGTGCAGCCGGACTCGGTGTCGCCGGCGTCGAGCACGGCCCGGTGGACGTGGTGGCCGTACATGCCCGGCCCGCCGTGCCGGGGCAGCAGGGCGGGGTGGATGTTGACGATGCGGCCCGCGTAGGCGGGCGGGACGTCGAGGAGTTGGAGGTATCCCGCGAGCACTCCCCAGGCGATTCGGCTCGAATCGAAGCGCTGTTGCAGCGTTTGGGCGGGGATGCGTCCGGGGAGGACCTCGGTGGGGATGTTCCGCTCGCGGGCACGCTCGGCGCCGAGGCACTCGCGGGAGGCGATGACCAGGGCAATCTCGGCGTGGAGGCGGCGGGCGTCGATCTCGTCGAGGAGGTTGAGCAGCGTGCGGCCGCTGCCGGAGAGCAGGACGGCCAGACGCGGGGTGGCGTGCTGTTGGCGTGCGTCGGTCACTGGAAGAGTTTGAGGGCGGCGTCGCGGTCGGGCTTGATGGTGAGGACCTTGTCGAGCCGGGCGATCTTCATCATGCCGAGGATGTCCTCGCCGAGGCCGTAGACGACGAGCCTGCCGCCGCCGGACTTGCAGGCGGTGTTGGTGGTGAGCAGCGTGCCGAGCCCGGCGGAGGCGAGCAGGGAGACGGACTCAAGGTTGATGGCGAAGCGCCATCCGGCGTCGGGGCCGGCGGCGTTGATCTCTTCCTGGATCACGCCGGCCTCGCGTTCGGTGACCTTGTTGGGGACGACGTGGCCGATGGTCGCGACGCCGGTGTGCTCGAATCTGACGAACTGTGCGCTCATGGCGGTGAGTGTAGCGGGGCCTCGAATCGGCGCTCTGCCCGGCGGAAACCGGCTCGCTTCAGACCGATGCGGGGCTGTCGAAGGGGATGGGCTTGCCGTCGGCGTTGACCGCGACGAGCGTGATGGACGCCTCGGTGACCGAGACGGTCTGCTGGCTCTCGTAGCGCTCGGCCTCGACGCAGACCTTGACGGTGACGCTCTTGGTGCCGGTGCGCTGGGTGCTGGTGTAGAAGCTGACGATGTCGCCGAGGTGGACCGGGGCGTGGAAATCGACGCGGTCGATCGAGGCGGTGACCCAGCGGTGGTTGCCGTGGGTGCGGGCCTCGACGAAGCCGGCCTGGTCGATGTAGCTGAGGATCACGCCGCCGAAGATGGTGCCGTACTGGTTGGTCTCGCGGGGCATCGTGACGACGCGGAGGGCGAGTGTGCGGCCGGCCTCGGTGTGCGGGGTGGGGGTGTGCGGGGTGGGGTCTGTCATGGGGGAATCAAACCCACGCGGGCGGGGTTGAGGACGATTGCGGGCTCGTCGCGGGGCGAAAAAACCCCCTGCCCGGAGGAGAGAGATTGGGCAGGGGGCACTTGAACCGGAGCGTCGAAACGCTCCGGCGGTCAGGCCATGGGTTGTGCGGGCGCCAGGAAAGCGGCATTCGCGGCGAGGAAGAATCGCCGCTACCGCGTGCGTCCCCGCTCAGTTATAGCGGAAGATGGGTAACTTGTCGAATTTTTTGCGTCGGTCAGACGCGATCTTCGCGGGGGGTCCGGGGGGACAATGATCTCCGGACGGGGATGATGGACCGAACGGCACGAAAAAGGAGCGCGACGATGGCGCAGGGCGAATGTTGTGGCGGGAACGGGCAGTGCGGCACCGAGACGGCTCGCGAGCCCCGGCTGCACGAGGAATTGCTGGTTCGGTACCTGCGTGGCGTCGAGAACTTCGACCCGCGGGTCTTCGACCTGACCGACGAGCAGACCGACCGGACGTTTGGTCCCGATGAGGGTGCCGGGCTGTGGTCGGTGCGGAAGCTGCTCGGGCACGTGGCCGACGCGGAACTGGTCTTCACCCACCGCATGCGGCGGATCATCGCCGAGGACGGCCCGGTGCTGTCGCTGTGGGATCACGAGGCGTTCCTGGACAGCCCGATCTACGGGCCGGAGCTGCGGTCGCCCGCGGCCGGGTTTGTCGCGGCGATCCACACCATGCGCCGGTGGACGGCCGAGCTGCTCATGTCGCTGACGCCGGAGCAGTGGGAACGCAAAGCGATGCATCCGGAGCGGGGTGAGGTCAAGATGCTCACGCTGGTGGAGACCGCCGCTGCGCACCTTGAGAACCACGCCACGTTCCTGAAGCGGAAGCTGGACCTGATGCTCGGAGAGTGCGAAGAGGTCGCGGCGGCCGGCGGGTGCGGGTCGGGGTGCGGGTGCAAGTCGAAGGCGGAGTGAACGTGACGGTTGACGATCCCACACCGATTGGTGGCCAAGGGGAGGCCAGCCGCCCGTGGGAGGAATACGTTCGCCTCGCCCGGGACCGACTCGAACGAGCCGTTGTAGCAGAAGGCACCTCGAAGCAGATCGCCGGTGCCGTCGCGTTTCAGATGGTTGATTGGCTGCACGATTTGCACGACCTGCTCGATATGCTCGACCCGGATCGTCATCCAACAGACGCCGACGTGTCGGAGGTCCTGATAGGGTTTCTTTCGCACGTGCCTGAACATGTCGCGGCCGCTGCGAAGCTGTATTTGTCGCTTGGTGTTCGCGACACATTCAACCTTGGTGTCTGCGAGCCGAGTGAAGAGCGTTGACCGCACGTGATGGCTCGCCGAGCCAGTGGATAGATTGATCGAGAGTTCGAGGGGCTCAGAGCACTGTATGGAACGAGTCTTTGACGAGCGTCGGTACCTGATCCCGTTCCGGTCGAGTCTGCTGCCGCAGATCTTTACGGATGTGCTGGTGGTGGGCGCGGGGGTCGCGGGGCTGCGGGCGGCGATCGCGTCGGCCGAGGCGGGCGCGGAGGTGATCGTGCTGAGCAAGAGCGATCTTGCGCACACGAACACCGCGTGGGCGCAGGGCGGGATCGCGTCGGTGATGGAGCCGGGCGACTCGTTCGATGCGCACGTGGCGGACACGCTCACGGCCGGGGCCGGGCTGTGCGACGAGCCGATCGTGCGTCGCGTGGTCGAGGGCGGGCCGGCGCGGATGCGCGAGTGCCTGGCGTGGGGGATGGAACTGGATCTCGAGGGCGACGGCACGCTGGACGCCGGGCAGGAGGGCGGCCACTCGGCGCGGCGGATCTATCACGCCGGGGGCGATGCGACGGGGGCGGAGCTGTCGCGCTGCCTCGCGGCACGGGCGACGGGGCACTCGAACGTGCGGCTGTTCGGCCAGTGCTTCCTGCTCGACTTTGTGACCGCCAGCGAGGAGGCGGGCTCGCGGGTGCTCGGGGCGATCACGCACCACCCGCGGTTCGGGCTGCAGATGATCTGGGCACGCTCGACCGTGCTGGCCAGCGGCGGGGCGGGCGTGGTCTATCGCGAGACGAGCAACCCGCACGTGGCGACCGGCGACGGTCTTGCCGCGGCGTATCGCGCAGGGGCGCAGCTCGCCGACATGGCGTTTACGCAGTTTCACCCGACGGTGCTTTATCTGCCGGGTGCGGCGCGGTCGCTCATCACTGAGGCGGTGCGCGGCGAGGGCGCGCACCTGCTGGACGCGTCGGGCCGGCGGTTCATGCCCGAGGTGCACGAGCTGGCCGAGCTGGCGCCGCGGGATGTGGTGAGCCGGGCGATCGTCAAGCAGCTCGCCCAGCAGGGCGGGCAGCACGTGCTGCTGGACTGCCGGCACGTCGAGGGCTTCGCGGCCCGGTTCCCGGGGATCTCGTCGCTGCTTGCGAACTTTGATCTTGACCCGCGGGAGGATCTGATCCCGGTGCACCCGGCGGCGCACTACACGGTGGGCGGGGCGCGGGTGGATGCGTCTTGCCGCACGAGCGTGCCGGGGCTGCTGGCGGTGGGGGAGGCCTCGTGCTCGGGGCTGCACGGGGCGAACCGGTTGGCGAGCAACTCGCTGCTCGAGGGGCTGGTGCTCGGCGAGGTCGCTGGACGCGAGGCGGTGCGGGAGGCATCGGGCGAGCCGCTGGGCAAGCCGGCCAAGGTGGTGAGCGACATCCGCCCCAGCGTGCAGGGTGAGCTGGATCTGTCGGACGTGCGGTCGAGCCTGCGTGCGGCGATGTGGCGGAACGTGGGGATCGAGCGGACCGGGGCGAAGCTGCGGGACGCGGTCGAGATGTTCGATTTCTGGGGCCGCTACACGCTCGACAAGATTTTCGACGAACCGGAGGGGTGGGAGACACAGAACATGCTGTTGGTCGGGGCGCTCATGGCCCGGTCGGCGCTCTGGCGCGAGGAGACGCGCGGGTGCCACGCGCGGGACGACTTCCCGGAGACGCGTCCGGAGTTTCTCGTGCACGACTGTTGGACGCGGGGTGATGAGGGCCCCGAGCCCGTGCCGGTCGAGACGGGCGAACTGGTGAGGACGCGAGCGTGAACACAGGCGGCGGCAGATCAGCAGTGTTGGCGGGCGCGGCGGCGGCCCTGGTGCTGGCCGGGTGCATGTACGAGGAGACGGTGTACTGGCGTCCGGCGCTCTCGAGTGCGCCCGGGGCGATCAGCGGCGGCGAGACGTTCAGCGAGAAGCCCAAGGGCTACCGCGACCCGACGCAGCTCGACGACGGGAAGATCCGTGTCGAGAGCGAGGACGGGTCGGCAGTGCTGGTGGCACGCACGGCGCGGCACCTGATGGCGCACATCTACTCGACGCTCAGGGAGGACGAGCGGGACCTCTTCGTCGAGCAGGTGCTGTGCGAGCAGACCAGGAAGGAGTTCCGCGAGCGAGACATGTCGCCGGGTGAGGCGTTCGATTATCTCAAGAGCCGCGAGCAGGACATCGCGGCACTCTTTGCGCGGATGCCGATGGGGGAGTTTTCGCCCGGCGTGATGAGCACGCCGCGGCCGGGCGGTGTGACGCGGGTGACGCTCAACAAGGCCGCGGCGGACGGGTTGCTGTGGCGCGGGTTCGACATGGTCTGGGAGGGCGGCCGCATGGTCAGCGAGGGCGAGCTGGAGCCCGAGCAGGTGACGGTGCCGACGCTCGAGGAGGCGGTGGCGGAGACCGGGTCGGTCAACGCCGGGCTCGAACTGATCCGGCAGGCCAAGGCCAAGAAGCCGACGCCGCGGTTTATCCAGAGCGGGTGGAAGCTGCGGTGGTTTGTGAAGACGGTGGACTAGGCGGGTTGTGGTGACCCCCGTGCCACCAAGACGCGGCTGCTCCGAGCCGCTTCTTGGTGCCCTGGCCCACCGTGCCACCAAGACGCGGCTGCTCTGAGCCGCTTCTTGGTGCCTCCGAACACTGACAGCCTCCCGAGAAGCGTCAAGATCGCAAAGCCGATCTTGATGGCACGGGTCTGTCAGGCATCAGGATCGCAGAGCCCGGCTCGAGGGCACCGATCCGGTGTTGTCCGGCTATCCTCTGGCACCATGATCGAACCCATGCCGACCACCGCCATCGACCCGCGCACCGCCCGCGGCCTCTTCATCGAGCACGTCCCCGAGACGGCCACCAAGCCCGCGTACGTGCGGCTGGGCTTCCCCAACACCAGCTACAAGCTCGACCTCATCCCCGAGGGTGAAGTCGTCGGCACGCCCGGCAAGCGGATCGAGGGCACCGTCCACGCCCAGGCCGCGAGGATCGACTCGATCGGCGGCGGCGGGCGGTTTGTCGAGCCGGTCTTCGGCACGCCCCGGCGCGTGCAGGGCCGCGTGATCGCAGTGAACGCCGAGACCAACGAGGTGATCGTCTCGGCCGGCGTCCCCTTCCACCTGCACCCGACCGACCCGCGCCAAAAGGCGACCGACTTTGCCGAGGGGCAGATGGTCACGTGCGGGGTCAAGGGCGGGTCGGTGTTCAGGCAGGCGAAGTAATCAGAGCCGCGTGCGTGAGCACGCGGACGGGGCGTGGGCACTGCAGGTGCGTGCGGTTCGCCGCGGGGTGGCGTTCGGAGCTTTGTGGCATTCCGACGCGCGAGTGGACGGAGAGCTTGCTCGTTGTCGCCGCGCTGCGAGTTCCTTCCGCGAGGTTACCCTCGCGGCTCTGTCAGAGCCGCGTGCGTGAGCACGCGGACGGGGCGTGGGCACTGCCGATGCGTGCGGTTCGCCGCGCGGTGGCGTTCGGAGGTTCGTGGCATTCCGACGCGCGAGTGGACGGAGAGCTTGCTCGTTGTCGCCGCGATGCGAGCTCCTTCCGCGAGGTTACCCTCGCGGCTCTGTTGGTCACGATGCCCGTGGTAGACTCGCCCGCATGGGACGCCTGAGGCTTGTGACGTGGCGTCGGGCGCGGGGGCTGTTGCTCTTTGGCGGTTTCGGTGTGTTGATGAGCGTCGGCGTAGCGTGGGGGCTGCGGCATTGGCACTATTCCGGCGGGTATCCGGCGGTGTCGCGGTGGACCACGGGGCAGACCCGGCTGTTCATGGCCGACGACACGGTGTGGCGGCTCTCGACACGCGCAGGGCTCGGTCGGTGGCGGTACGAGTTCGGTCCCGACCCGACGTACGGGCCAAACGGCGATGGCAACAGGTTGCGCCTGACCTACCCGCTGCGGGTCTCCGTGCCGGGGTGGGTCGAGTTGCCCGCGCGGGCGCAGGGTCTTCACCGCACACTCACCGTCGCCTACGGCTGGCCCTTCCCCGCGATGGCCGAGGGCGTGCACAACGCGAACACGCTCGGCGTCGAGCGGGTGTGGATCTGGACGCCCGGCAACCGCGATGCCCGCGGCCTGCGCCGTGCCCGGCCGATGCTCGCGTCGGCGGAGTTCGGCTTCCCGATCCGCCCGGTGTGGTGGGGGCTGCTGGGTAACGCCGCGATCTATGGGGCGGTGTGCTGGACGGCTTTCGTCGGCTGCCCCCGCGCGTGGCGACGGCTGCGGCACGAGGCGGGGACGTGCCTCGAGTGCGGGTATGACCTGGCGGGGCTGCCGAAGGGGTCGGGGTGCCCGGAGTGCGGGGCGGGGGTGGAGTGACGTCTTGCCGGTCTGTGGCATCGCCGATTCGGGGGCTGGAAAGCCCCCGCTCCTGGATTCGAGACGCAGCGGTGGGGCTTTCTTGTCTCGGGGGGGCCGGGCCTTTCAGCCGCCGCGACTTCAGGGAGCCGGGCTTTGCAGCCCGCCTCGGGGCACGGCTCAGCGGGGGTAGAGGGCCTTGGTCCAGGCCAGCCGGAGCGCCTCGCGGTCGAAGGGGGTGCCGCACTCGGGGCACCGGTCGGCGTCGATCTCCTTGAGCGGGTACCAGCACTGCCAGCAGACGGCACCACGATTGGCCGCGACACTGCGTCGAACCAGTCGGTAGCGTCGCTTGCGGAGGACCTGCATCAGGAGCACCCACGCGATCGGAAGGATGGACATCAGCAACAGATTCCTCGCGTACTCCCCGCCGACAAAGGCCGCCGCGGCCCCGACCGCTGTCAGTGCGGTGCCGATCGACTCGCGTCGGCCCAGCCGTCCGGCGTCGTGCCACGCGCGTTGTGGTGATTGGAGCGGCATGCTTTGACGTTCTGTGCCTGTGTCTGGTCATTGACCTGTGATGGATCGCCACTCCGATTCGTCGATCATGACAAACGAACACCCCATCGCCCCGTCGTGCTCGATCGTCGTGAGGTGTTGCCGGGCCTGAGCGTTCGTCGTGTCGCGGAAGGTCGGCCAGTCCGGTGCCGGGTTGCCTTCCGGCGAACCGTCATAGATCCACTCGAATGGCTCCATGTGCCCGCCGTCGCGTTCGATGTATCCATCAACGCCGATACACGCCCATCCAGCCTCGACGATGATGTCGAGACACCGGCTGGTGTCCTTCATCAAATAGCGCTGTTCACCGCCAACGGTGAGTGTCGCCGCGAGGGGTGCGAGGCGCAACCGGACCTGTTCATTGCTGGTACTCATCTCACCCGATCCTCGGATCCACCCACCGATACAGCACATCCACCGCCAGGTTCAGCAGCACCAGCATCGTCGAGAAGACCAGCACCACGCCGATGATCAGGAACAGGTCCTTGTTCTGCACCGCGTCCACGAAGTGCTGGCCGAGGCCGGGGACGTTGAAGACGCGTTCGACGACGAACGAGCCGGTCATCGCCAGCGCCGTTGCCGGGCCGAGGTAGCTGAGCACCGGCAGGAAGGCGTTCTTGAGGGCGTGGCGGAGCAGGACCTCGCGTTCGGCGACGCCCTTGGCCCGGGCGGTGCGGACGTAGTCGGAGTTGAGCGTGTCGATCATGCCCATGCGGGTGAGGCGGGCGATGTAGGCCGCGAAGGGCAGGCTGAGGGTGACCGCGGGCAGGATCATCTGCGAGACGGTGCCCCACCCGCCTACCGGCAGCAGCGCAAGCCACACGCCGAAGACCAGCACGAAGAGCGTGCCGATCACAAAGCTCGGCAGGCTGATGCCGATCAGCGCGACGATGAGCGTCGCCATGTCGGCGAATGAGTTGGGCTTGACCGCGCCGACGACTCCCGCGGTGACGCCGACGGCCACGGCGATCAGGATCGCGAGGATGCCCAGCGAGACGGACACCGGCAGGGCTCCGGCGAGGATGCCCGCCACCCGCTCGTCGCGGTGCTTGAGCGAGGGGCCGAGGTCGAAGATCGGCCGCGGGCGGGGGACGAGCCCGGCATCGCGCGCAGCCTGGGCCTGCTCCGCAGCACGGCCGGATGCGGTGTCGCGCGCCCACCGCAGGCCCGACGCGCTGTCCAGATACGAGAAGTAGAACTTCGGGAAGCTGTCGAGGTTGTACTGGGCCTTCATCGCGGCCATGACCGACTCGGGCGGCTTGCGGCCCTCGGGGTTCTCCAGCGGATTACCCGGCACCGCCCACGCCAGCACCAGCGTCAGCGTGTAGATCACGCCGACGATCAGCGGCAGCTGCACCAGCCTGCGGACGATCAGTGCGATCACGAGCCACGCCCCTTGCCCATCGAGCGTGCGGGCATCGACCGCACCTCGTCGGTGCCGACGCCGTCGCCGAGGATATCGAACAGGAAGATGTTCTCGGTTGAGCGCGGGTGCGGGTTGGGCCCGCTGAGCTTGTGGGCGTCAAACATCCGCACATCGCAGTAGTGGAAGATCGGGACCATCGGGACCTCGTCCTCCATCAGCATCCGCTCGGCCTCAAAGAGCAGTGCCGCCCGGGCCGCGACGTCGGGCTCGTCGTAGGAGGCGTCGAGCAGGCCGTCGTAGACGGCGTTGGTGAACGCGCGGTCGTTGTTGCCGTCGCCGGTGCGGTTGATCTCGAGGAACGTGAGCGGGTCGGGATAGTCGCCGTACCAGCCGGCGCGGGCGGTCATGAAGTTGTGCTTCTTGAGGTCGTCGCGGAAGACCGAGAGCTCCTTCTGGGCCAGCCGGATGGGCAGGCCCAGCGTCTCCTGCCAGTTCTTCGCGATCGACTGGGCGACCAGGTCGTGCCCGGAGTTCTTGTTGAACTCCAGCTCGATCGTGGGCATCTTGGTCGGGTCGGGATAGCCGGCCTCGGCCAGCAGCGCCTTCGAGCGGTTGATCAGGGCCCGCCGCTCCTCCTCGGTCGTGCAGTCGCTCAGGCAGGGCAGCCCCTCGGGCGTGGGGTAGCCGCCGACCGAGCCCGGCGGGATGAGCGTGCGCGCCACCGGCTCGCCCAGCCCGCGCACCTCGTCGGTGATGATCCGCTTGTCGATCATCATCGCCAGCGCCCGGCGCACGCGCGAATCGGCCAGCGGGTTCTCGCGCCCGTCCGGCAGCTTGGCCATGCAGTTGAAGTTCCAGAAGTAGGTCCCGAACGCGGGCGTCACGTGGACGTCCTGCCTGGGGTCGGCCGGCAGGCGGCGGTCGATCTCGTAGGGATCGAGCCCCAGTTCGCGGAGGCGCTCGAGCTCCTCGGCGTGCTCGCGGTAGTACTCGTTCTTGAGCGCGACCATCTCGCGGCGGAACGGCGCCGTGACATCGGCGACATACTCGACCGCGCCGGTCTGGTAGGCCAGCACCTGCGCGGAGGGGTCGGCGATCGACGGGGCGCTGATCGTCCGGATGTTGAGCGAGTCCTTGTTCCAGTAGTGGGGGTTGACCTCGAGCCGGATGTCACGCTTGAACCGCCACACCGTGATCTCGTAGGGGCCGTTGCAGACCAGCTGCGGCGGCTTGGTCCAGCCGCCCTCGGAGATGATCCGCCCGGTCTCGGGGTCGAGCTGCTCGTACTGCTTCACCAGCGGCGGGTAGACCGGGTAGAACGTCGGGAACGCGCACAGGTCCAGAAAGAACGGGATCGGCCGCGCAAGGCGGATGACCAGCTCGCGATCGCTGACGATCTCGATCCCCACGCCCTCGGCAAACCGTCGCTCGGTCTCCTCCCAGAGCAGCTGTGCCTGGGCGGCGCGCTCGGTGGGGCTCATCTCGGCGGTGGACTCGGCGAACTCGTGCAGCGCCTCGTTGCGCCAGTTGAAGAACGCGGCCACGCCGTCGATGTACTCAAAGAACGTGTAGTAGTCGGCCGCCGAGTCGGGCAGCACCGCCCGACGCCACGCGTAGACGAAGTCGCCCGCGACGACCGGTGTGCCGTTGGACCACTTGGCGTCCTCGCGCAGGAAGAACCGATACTCGCGCCGGTCGTCGGAGATCTCCCAACGCTCGGCGACGGCGGGGATGACGCGGTACTCGGGGTCGAAGACGTCGTTGGCGACCAGCCCCTCGGCGATGATCCGCGCCATCCGCAGGTCCTGCGTCCAGCTCATCCGCTGCAGGTCGAGCGTGGTGATGTCCGTGCCGTTGCTGAAAGTCAGGTCGGCGCGGGGCAGGGGGCGGTCCGAGACGATCACCCCGATGAGGATCGCCATGAAGAGCGCAAATGGGAGGGCAAGACGCAGCATGCCTACACGGTATCACAACGGGCCCGCACTGGTGGCCTGACCGCTGCGAACGACGGGCCGAGCTAGTTGCCCTGCAGGGCGTCGCTGATCCGCTTCATGTCTTCGGCGGGCAGGTTCCACGGCTTGCCGCTGAGGCCGAGCACCAGCTTGCTGACCCGGTCGTAGAACGCCCGGGAGTCGCCGCTCTCGACGAGCGCCGGCAGGCCGGGTGCAGCGACCGAGCCGCCGAGCTTGCTGGCCGAGAAGACCATGATCCGCTCGCAGAAGGTGACCAGATCGGCCTCCCAGCCCTGCGTCGCGGGCATGTTGCCCTTGGTCGCACGCGAAGCCATGTGGCCGAGCACCTGACCGGCAAATCCCGCTCCGGCCCGTGCGGCCTCGGGTGTGACCTGCCCCGCAGCCGCCATGGCGTTGGAGTAGGACTCGGCCACGCGGACGGCGGTCATGAGCGCGACCTGCCGGTCGTTCTCATCCGCAGCGCGGAGCCGGGCACCAACGCCCGACCCGAGAACGGCCGTGGCGCGTGCGGCCGAACCGGCAAAGCCGTCGCGGCGGGTATTGGCCGCCACCAGCAACGCCCGCGCGATCGCGTCGGCGACGCTGGCGTCCGGCTCGTCGCGGAGGCGCTCGCCCAGATGACGCACCATCTCGCCCACACGCCCGGGATCGATCGCCGGCGAGGCCACGTCTATCGAGCGGAACGTCGCGGTCATCGCGGCGATCGCGGCATAGCGCACCGCGACGCGGTCGTCGGCGCTGTATTGCTGCACAACCTGACGCGACGGGTCGTCGGCGACCTCACCGAGCACGAGCAACGCGTTTATCGCGACCGCGTCGTCCGTGCTGCCGGCGAGCGTGGTGAGCGACGAGATCGACGACTCGCGGAACGCGCGTCGGAAGGCGACCGAGACACCCGGCCGGCGCAGCGGGACCAGCAGTTCGCGCCGGGCACGCTCGCGGGCGGCGGTGTCGCCGTTGCCGATCGAACCGAGCCTCGGTGCGACGTAGGCGTTGATCTGTTGCTTGTCGGCGTCCGAGTAGACGGTCTTGTCGGTCGGCGGCAACGACTCAATCTGGCCGAGCGCCGGCGTGGAGAACACGCACGCCGCGAGGGTCAGAAGAACCGGGAAGAGTCTGGTGATGCGTCTCATGCGTTCGGCCAAGGCCAACACCCTTCTTGGGCCGGGGCGTGCGCCCGGCGGTCCTGGGCCGGGCTGCTCGCCCGGCGTGCTTCGGCCGGATCGTGTCCCGGCGGGGTCGTGCCTCTGCCGGGCTTCCGGGCCGCGGACGTGTGCGGCCTCGTCGACAGAGGGGGAAAGCTACCACCCGCCCCCACGGGGGTCAACCGTACGCGCCCCGTGAGGGGCCTGCCCGGCCCGGGGGCAATCAATCGGGCCGTTCGAGCTCTCCGGGGCCATTCCCCGGGCCAATCGCCTGTCTTCTCAATAGACCTCGAGGAACATCCGTCGTGTCGGGGCCACTTCCCGGGGGATCATTCGGCGGGTCCACCCGTCCGGTTCGGCGGCGATCTCCGGATCAACGGTCACATACCGGGCGAACGCTTCGGGGCTCAGGGCCTTGGCGAGCCCCTGGATCACCCCGACCTCCATCCCCGCAAGGCCGCAGCAATAGACCAGACCTCTCGGGCTCTCCAGCACCGATCGGAAGAGCTCGGCGTGCGTGCGGAGCCGCCCCTGGACGTAGCAGGGGTCGCCGCCGTCGGTCTGCGGCTGGCGGCTCAGGGCTGTGAGATAGGTCAGATTGTCGTGCTCGGCGGCGAGCTGGATGAACTCTTCGTGGTAGAGCAGGTCGGTCGCGTAGGGCGAGCCCATGACGAGGACGATCCGGGAGGACACCCCGGAGGCCAGCAGCTCGCGAACCATGCCGCGGAACGGGGCGATCCCCGTGCCGGTGGCAAAGAAGGCGTAGTCGTGCTCTTCGGGTGCCTTGGGCAGCAGGAACCGCTTGCCGGCCGGGCCGGTGAGGTGGACCTTGTCACCCGGCTTGAGATCGCAGAGATAGTTGGACGCCACGCCGAGCACAAGCGTGCCGTCCTCGTCGTGCTCGTCGATGGTGCGCTTCACGGTGGTGGCCAGCAGGTTCCCGGTGCCGTCCTCACCGCCTGTCGCGCAGGCGATGGAGTAGAGCCGGACCTTGTGGGGCGTGCCGCTTGGTGTCGTACCGGGAGGGATGACGCCGAACGACTGACCGACTCGGAATCGCTTGGCCAGCCCGGTCCCGCTGATGTCGATCACCAGATGGTGGACAAACGAGGCGGCCTTGCGTCCGTTGGTGCAGTGACGGTTTTCCACCACCGTGCCGACGGTTGGATCGTCGGGCCGGTGAATGTGCATCTCGACCTCAGGCAGAGCCGGGCCGGGGTCTCTTGCGGTCGAGGTGGGCATGGAGAAAGACTAGGCGTTTTGTGGCGCAGGAACGCGGATCAGCCGCCGCCTTGTTGCTGCATCATCTGCATGAAGACCTGCATCATCTGCGTGTTCATCCACGCCGCCACCGCCTGGTTCGACTTCAGCTCGCCGGATTCGACCTTGGTGACGGCCTGATCCAGGACGTTGCCGATGCCCTGCATCATCGGGGCCATCTGCCCGAGCACCTCCGCCGGATCGGCCCCGGCGGGCATCTGCTCGCCGAGCATGCTCATGTCGAAGACCAGCTTCCACTCGCCGCCCTCGCGGCGGAAGTTAATCTGGGGGACGTCGCTGTTGCCCGTGAGCAGGACACCTTGATCACCTTGCACCCGGATGTCGAGCGTGTCCACGTCGATGTCGGCCATCTTGGCCGCCGACGGGGCAAACGAGGGCATCGACGACCCGGCCGCGGCCTGCGCCTGCGGGTCGGTCGCGCTCCACTGGCTGAACGACTGCCCGAAGGCCGCCCGCGAAGCCTGATCGAGGCGGACCGAGGCGCCAAAGACGGGCCGCATCGCGGTGAGCACCGAGGCTTCGGCGTCACCGGCGGGAACGACAAACCGCTCGGCGTCGGTCAGCCGACCCTCGCTGAGTGCCTGCATGATCTCGTCAAGCGTCAGGCGCAGGTCAGCGACGGGATCGCCCGAAGCAGACGCGTCGTTGTCGGCGGGGGCGGACGATGCATCCGAGTCTTCGGCTTCATTCTCATCGGGCGCCGTGAGGCTCTCGAGTGCCGCGGCATCGACGACACCCTTGCCGACGATCGCGGAGATCTCGTCGAGGCGGCTGCCCACGGCGTTGAGACGGTCGCGGGCATCGCCGCTCGCGCCGGACGCGGCGTAGGCCGACTTGGCCGCCTGGTAGCCGTCGTAGGAGGCCTGCTTGGCCTCGGTCGCCTGCTGGCGGGCGGTCTGCGCCCGGGAGGCATACTCCGCGGCCGAGGGCAGCGCCGGCTGCGCTGAGGCGAGCTCGGCCATCAGCTGGGCGTAGCTGTCGAGGCTCTGTGCATAGGACCACTGGATGTCGGCGAGGTTCTGCTGCGCCTGCCCGATCGCGAGGTTGGCCGCGCTCTTGCGGGTGGTCCTGGCCTTGTTGGCCGAAGCGATGGCGCTCTTGAAGCCGCTGATGGCTTCCTGCATCACCGCCGAAGCCTGCGTGTCCATGAAGGGCGTGAGGGCGTTCTCGCCCGAGTCGACCCTGGCCGCGATCTCGACGGCCGCCTTCTGGGCGTCGCCCCGTGCGCGGGCGGCCTGCTCCTGCGCAGCAGCGGCTCGGGTCTGAACCGCGGTGCGGGACTGCCCGAGCAGCACGATCTGGTTGGTCAGCTTGGTGATCTCGACCTCGGACTCCTGCAGGTCGAGGTTACGGCGGTCGGCCCGCACCTTGATCTCGCGGGCCTCAAACTCGAGCTTGTCGGCGGCGCGGGAGAGCTCCCGGATCTGCTCGGTCAGCCGCAGGCCCTCGGTCTCGGAGACGCGTGCGATCTCGAGGCGGAGGTTGCCCGCCTGGGCCCGCAGGTCGGAGGCTTGGGCCAGACGGTCGGTGACCTGCCGGAGCAGCCCGGCGATGTCGGCCTCGATCGTCGCCTTGCGGGCCTGCTCGGCCTCGGCCTGGTCCTGCTTCTCGCGGGTGCTACGGTCGATCGCGGCGATCTCGGGCGCGGCGTCGTAGCTCGCGGCGGCGTCGGCGGCGGCGTTGTGCATCTGCCACGCGCGGAGCTGCGCGCGGATGCTGGACTGCCGCAGCTGCGCCGTGTGGAGCAGATGGGCGGCGCGCTCGGTGGCCTGCACGGCGATGCCCTGCTGGGCCTCGGACACAAGCACCGCGGCGTCCGCGGCGTGCGGGCCATCGCCGTTGGCGATGCTCTGGAGCGAGTTGATGACCTCGTTGTAGCCGGCCTTCGCGGACGACTCGGGGCTCGGGGTGCCCGAACCGTTGTCCATCGCGGCGAGCATGATGCTGGCGTCGGAGACGGACTGTTCGTCGGCGTCTCGTCCGCACCCGGCGAGCCAGATCAGGCCGACGCATCCGGCCGAGAGCAGGAGCACTCTGGCCCGATTGCGCGAGTTGGAGGAGCCTGTCGATCGGCCGGGTGTCTGGTTGCTCATGCCTTGGTGTTCCGTTGCTGGGCTCTTAGGGCGGTTCTGGTCGGGTCGGCGGCCTCGCGGTGGCGTGGGGCCGGCGGTAGCTGGGTGGCGGGCGTTCTCGAGGGCGGCCCGGGTGGGGGCCACTTTAGCACAGGCTCGCCGCGGGCGGGTCGGGGATCTCCGATCTACCGCTCGCCAATGGGTTCATTGGGGAGTGTGGGGACCCCCTTGGTCGGCTTGGGCGGGATGTAGGTCACCGGGTAGTCCGGGCGGGGGCGGTACATCGCGTTGATCCACTCGACGGACTGGGCGAACCGGCGGTCGTCGGTTGACCCGATCACCGGGCGCCAGACGGCCGTGCTGCTGGTGGCGACGAGGGGGTGCGGATAGATGCTCGCGTCCCGCGGCAGGGCCATCTGCAGCAGTGGCGACTTGGCGGGCTCGTCGTAGTTGATCAGCGGGGTGCCGTCGGCCATCCGGTAGCGTTCGAGGATCAGGAAATTGGTGTAGATCGACTTCTCGGCGTTGGGGCTGTCGTTCTTGAGCCACAGGTTGCCCGACTGCTGACCTCCGTGACAGCCGCTGGACGCGCAGGTGTTGACCAGCCACGGGCGGTGCACGTTCTCCCGGAACAGGCCGAACGCCTTGGGCTCGCCATCGACGCGGATCTCGTTGTAGAACTCGCGGGCCCGCAGACGGAACATGAGCTCGAGGATGTAGACCGGCGGGCGGCGTTCGAGCGCGGCCCTGCCCTCGCGGGACTTGGGGATCAGGTCGTGATCGCTGTAGGCGTCCACGAGGCGGCGGATCGTCTCCCGATCAACCGAGAGACGCGGGGGGTCGGCGAGGCTCACCTCGTAGACCTTGATCAGATTGATCTGGTCGGGCGTGAGCGTGGGGAAGTCCGGGCGCCGGACGGGCTTGGAGTTCGGCCGGTCCCCGCGGTCTTCGGGGTCGGCCTCCTGCTGCCGCTGCATCGCCTCAGCCCGGAGCAGGATGGTGCTCTCGATCTGCTGCTTGAGCGTCTTGGCCTGGACGTTGTTGGGATTGGCCCGGAGGATCGAGGTCACCTCGGTCAGCGCGAGCGAGTAGGCCTCACGGTCGCGGAGCCAGTCGGCCAACAGCAGCAGCTGCTCGACGTCGTCGTCGGCGATGATGGAGCGCAGCTGCTTGTAGCGTTCTTCAACCGGCGGCACCGGCTCGACCCGGAGCACATCGGCCATATTAAAGGTGGTCGGGAAACCCGCGATCTCGATGGTGATCTTCGCGGGATCGCCCTTGAGCAGCCTGCCCTCGAGCCGGCGACCGTCTCGGAGATCCACCACCACGCGGCCGGACGGGTTCTCCGGCTGGTCCTGCCCGGCGGGCGGCGATTCGGGCTGGGAGTAGCCGACGGTGAGGATCGGAGCCGAACCGGCAAACTCAGGGGAATCGGCGGAACGCAGGAGTACGGCGGTACTTACAGCGACAGCCACGAGGCCGCATGCGGCCAATCGTGCCCCTCCGAACCCGGCCAGTCTTTTCGATCGGCCCATGGTGCGTTGCTCGCCGCGCTGCTGCCCCCAGCGGACGATCGGACCGCGCGTGGGGGCCGATCGCTTGTCAGAAAAGTGCCCAGGAGAGGACTCGAACCTCCACCCTGTTTCCAGGACTACCACCTCAAGGTAGCGCGTCTGCCAATTTCGCCACCTGGGCCCGATGCGGCGACCCTTCCGGGAACCGCGAGCGGGAGTGTACCCCCGGACGCGGTACCTGTCGATGCCCTGGCGGGAAGGACGTGCCCGGCGTACCGTCCGCAGGCCCCCTCGGCGGGGTTCCGGACAGCGTTGAAGAAGGAGTCGGAGCATGACCAGCACGGTCCAGGACGGGTTGTTTGAGGCGGTGGCCTCGCGGGCTCGTGAAGCTGGGGTCTTTGCCTCGGTGCGGGTGGAGGGCCATCGGCTCGTCTGCGTCGCCAAAGAGGTCGAGTCGGCCGAGTACCGGCTGGATTGGGACCAGGCTGGCACGCTCTGGGTGTCGCTGGTGACGCCGGACCGGTGGCTCAGCGGCTCGATCGAGGGTGATCTCGTCCACACCGGCGACAAGATGGACGAACTGGTCACCGACGAACTGGTCGAGCTCGGGTGCGACGACGTGGTCGACACGGTGGAGCACTTCCGGAGCGAGGACCTGCTGTTTACGTTCCGCTCGAGGGTGCCGGTCGCGGGCCGATCGGGCGACGAGGCGACCTCGATCGCTTCGGCGTATCTGCTCGCATACGAGGCGTGCTTCTGTCAGCTCGGCGACATGTCGGGCGAGGACGAGGATTAGCCGCCGGACTCGTACCGCTTGATCGGCGTCTTGGCGTCGACCTCGGCGTCTTCCTGCACTTCCTGCTGGAGGCGTTGCCGGCGCTGCTCGTTCTCGGGATCGACCGCGCGGCCGCCGTCGAACCAGCCCATGCCCCATCCCAGCACCGCGAGCGCTGCGACAAGGATCGCGGCCGCACCGATCATCTTGAGCGTCTTGGCGTCGACACCGCGACCGGACCCTCCGCCCGATGGGCTGGATGGCTCGGGGATTCCGGCGTCGTCGATGAGTGATGGTCTCTCGGGCATGGGTGGCCTCCGCGAGTGGGGTGTCCTTCGACGGGGTGTCGAGCCCGCGGGGGCCGTCACCACGCCGGGTGCATCGGCTCGGAGCCTACCAAAAAGCCGGCTCAGCCGACGTCGCGGCGCTGGAACAGGAACACGCCGATCGCCAGGAACATGACGATCTGCACGCCCGCGTAGCCGGAGAGCATCACCACGTGCTGCGTGGGGATCTTGCTGTTGCGGGTGATGGCGTCAACGAGCCAGTACTGCTGGAAGTTGGGCACGATCGCGTGGAGCGTGGCCGCGACGGGGTGGACCTCGGTCTCTGTGAGAAACAGGTGGTCGCCGTCTCGCGGCGGACGCGAGGCCAGTGGGGTATCGGCGGCGAGTTCGAGCGTGAGTTCGCGCCCGTCTATCTCGGTGGCGATGACGCCCTGAAACGCCCCGTCGGCGGTCGTGACCGATCGGTTGGCGAGCATGAAACCGTTGGGATTCGAGCCGTAGTAGACCGGCGAGCCGGGCGCGATGTCGGCGCGGGGTGGGGCGGAGAGTCTGATGAAGTAGATGTGGCCGCGCTCGTTGAACTGCCAGCGGGTCTCGCGGTCGGGCTCGGCGAACTCGATGACGCCGACGGAGGTGTTGTGGTAGGCGTGACGGCCGATCATGTAGTTGGACAGCAGTCCGATCATCAGGACGCCGGCGCAGGTGACGATGGTCATGACCTGCCCGAGGCGGGTCGAGATCGCGGTCGCGACCGCCGCGAGCACCAGCAGCGCAAGCAGCACCGCGGCGCTTGCGAGCATGACCTGCGGCTTGAAGTCCGTGCCGAGCGGCTGAGCCTCCCAGTGCTTGTCGATAAACAGCGTGAGCCCGAACGCGACCAGGATGGTCGGCAACAGCAGCAGGCTGGCGGTCTGCGGGAACGACCAGCCGTAGTAGAAGTTGCACCAACCGGCGACGCCGACGGAGAGCGCGACGGCGAGTGTCGAAAACAGAACGACCGGCACGTCGATCTCGTCGGCGGCCGTGCTCATCACACCGTGGCGGACCGCGAGCATCAGATAGCTGGTCATGATGATGACCGCGACGGTCAGTGCGCCCGCGACACCGATGTACTTGCCCAGCACAACCGCGATGCGGCTGATGGGCTTGCTCACGACCGTGAGGATGGTCTTGCTCTCGATCTCGCGGCTGAGCACGGCCGTGGCAACGAAGGCCGCGAGGAGCATCCCCGCGATGAGGATTGTCGCCAGCCCGATGTCGAAGAGGAGTTTGTTGTCCTTGGAGACCTCAGAGGAGTCGGTGTAGCCCATGCTGTAGGCGGTGCTCCAGGTCGTAAAGACCTGCAGAGCGCCCGCGAGCAGGAGGACAATGAAATAGATCGGCTGCCGAACGCTCTCGATGAACGTGTTGCGCGCGATGGTGGTGGTCTGGAGGATCATGCCGGGACATCTTTACACCGCTGGCGGGCCCAAAGGTCGTGAGAATGCGTTCCCGAGTTGGGAAATTTCCGAGAGCGCGCCGAACCGGCGCGAATCGCGGGCGTAGGTCCGCGTACTGCGGCACGTTGTGCCTTCTTCTGTGTGCCCACGGCTTTCACGGGGTTTATGTCCGCCCATCCGGGTGCGGCAAGACCACTTGTCGGAGGCAGTGGACATGGGGGTGTATCGCAGTGACAATCCTGCCCCCGACCCGGACTGTCGGGAAGGGTGCCGGGAGCCCAGCCGTTCGTGCCAGGGTCGTGTTGCGTCCAGAAGAGTGATGAGGAGCCGATGAAGGCAGACCACCTGAGCTTCAAGCGCGCGTCGTCGGTCAGCATGCTCGGGCTCGCGATTCAGATCGCGATCTCGCTGGTGCTGTTCTTCTATGGGTATTACAGCGGTGACCGTGCGGCGTTTTCGGCGTCGTTCCTGTCGCTGGTCGGCGTGCTGGTGTGGCTGGTTCTGCTGCTCCTGTTCGATCAGCACCGCCGCGAACGGCTCGAGGCCATGGAGGCCGAGGCCCTCGCCGAAGAGGCCAACAGCTCGGTCTTCGAGGAGGGCGCGGCAGATCTGCGGCTGGCCTCTCGCCGGCTGCAGACCTGGTACCGGTTCGTTATCCCGATCGTCAGCATTCTGATCGGTGCGGCATTGATCGCCCTGGGCTACTGGCGGTTCCGGGCCAGCGAGGGGCTCGCGGCTCCGGGGGCGCTGCCGGAGGCCCGCCACGCCGGTTGGGCGATGGCATTCGGCCTGATTATCGCGTTTGTTGGGTTTGTGTTCGCAAGATTTGTCTCCGGCATGGCCAAGCAGGCGGTCTGGGCCAATCTTCGCGGCGGCTCGGCCTACGCGGTCGCGGCCGCCCTGGTGGGCCTGCTGCTGGCCGTGTCGCAGTTTGTTGACGTCGCCGGCTCCGACGCGCTCCGCCGGCTGCTGGTGGTCGGCATTCCCATCCTGATGATCGGGATGGGCGTCGAGGTACTCCTCAACTTCCTTCTCGATCTCTACCGCCCCCGGAAGAAGGGGGCCTACCCGAGGCCCGCGTTCGACTCTCGGGTCCTCTCGCTGATCTCGGCTCCCGACCGGATCGCCCGCTCGATCGGCGAGGCGCTCGATTACCAGCTTGGTTTCGGCGTGCAGCAGACGTGGTTCTACCGCCTCGTGCTGCGGTCGTGGCCGCTGGCGGTGATCTTCGGGATCTTCGTGGTGTGGCTCCTGAGCTGCTGGACGGTGGTGGGGCCCGACCAGCGGGGCATGGTGCTGCGGTTCGGGGCGGTGGTCCGCGAGGACATCGGCCCGGGCATCCACTTCAAGGCTCCGTGGCCGATCGATCGCGTGGTGATCCCGGAGTTGACCGAGCGGACCGAGAGCGGGCAGATCCGCGTGATCGGGCGCACGGCGACGGGCATCCGCACGCTGCAGCTGGGCACGCCGCCGGCGGAAGAGAGCGACGAGCCGATTCTCTGGACCAACGAGCACACCAAGGAAGAGATCTACAACATCGTGCAGCCGTCGGTCTCCGAGGGGCGTGGAGCGCGGGGCACGACGCAGGACGTCGCGCTGGTCGCGATCGAGGTGCCGGTGAAGTACGCGATCGCGGACCCCTTGCTGTTTGATCAGCTCGGGCCTCCCGGCGTGCGAGAATCGATCCTGCGCGTCGAGGGCATGCGGGCGGTCACGGTGTATCTGTCGGCGGTGTCGATCGACCAGATCCTCGGCGCCGATCGGTCGGACCTGGCCGAGGCGATGCGGCAGCGTGTGCAGGCGGCCTTCGACGGGCTCAACCCGGGCCCGGACGGCGTGGCCCGCGGATCGGGCGTGAAGGTGCTGAGCATCACCGCGGCGCGGATGCACCCCCCGAGCGAGGTGGCCCCGAAGTTCGAGGAAGTAGTCATCGCCGAGCAGAACCGGCAGTCGAAGATCGAGACCGCGCTGGGGTCGGAAGTGGAGTTGCTCGCGGGAGTCGCGGGGTCGGTCGAGGCGGCGCGAGAGATCGTCGCGGCCATCGACATCTTGGACGACATGCGGACGGCAGGTGCCGACGAGCAGGAGCAGGCCGAGCAGGAGGCGATCGTCGTCGACCTGATCGCCGACGCGCAGGGCGAGGCGGCGATCGCTCTGGCGGGTGCGCAGGCGCAGCGTTGGAACAAGCACATGGGGGCGTGGTCGGAGGCGATCCGGTACGAGGGCATGGTGGAGTCCTACAAGGCCTCACCCATGGTCTACCAGGCCCGGATGTACTTCGACACGCTTCAGCAGTCGATCGCCGGGTCGCGGCTCTTCATCGTGGGGTCGGGCGTGGCCGACCTGCACATCCGTGGCGAGTTGCAGACCGAGAAGGTCGGCCTCGACCTGTTCACCAAGGACCCGAACGAATAGTCATCTCCGTGGCGGGCCAGCGGGCCCGGCGAGCTCTTGAGGAGCGCAGTTGTGAAGCGATTGATTCCCATCATCCTGACCGTCGTCTTTGTGCTGGCGATGCTCTCGTACAGCATGACCTACACGGTGCGGTTCACCGAGGCGGCGGTGGTCACGACGTTCGGCAAAGCGAGCGAAGAGTCGACCATCACCGAGCCGGGCATGCGGTTCAAAGCGCCGTACCCGATCCAGAGCGTGACGATCTACGACAAGCGGATGCGCTTGTTGCAGACGCGTGCCGAGGCGCAGCAGACCAGCGACAACAAGCAGATCGTCGTCGAGGCGTTCCTGACCTGGCGCGTCAGTGACCCGCTCACGTTCTACCAGCGGTTCAGCAACTCCGGCAAGCGGTCCGAGGACCACTTCGAGGCGGCCCAGGCGACGCTGCGGAGCCTGCTCTCGGGCGCGCTGTCTGAGACGGGCAAGTACACCCTGTCCGACCTCTTCAACGCCGAGGGAGTCTCGAAGCTCCCCGAACTCGAGGAGCGGATCCTCATGGCACTCCGCGAGCCCAAGGGCGGCGGCGTGGGCATCGCCGACTACGGCATCGATCCGTCGTCGGTGGGCATCTACCGTGTGCGGCTGGCGCAGGAAACCACCCAGGCGGTCAACGACCGCATCGCGGCCAACCGCGACCGGCTCTCCAAGGAGATCGAGGCGCAGGGCAACGCCGAGGCCGAGGCGATCCGCGCCAAGGCCCGCGAGGATCGCGACCGCATCCTCGCCTTCGCCAACCGCCGGGCCAAGGAGATTGAGGCCGAGGGTGATACCGCGGCGTCGGTATTCCAAAAGCGGATGGGGCAGTACCCCGAGCTGGCGGTCTTCCTGAAGAACCTCGATCTGATCCGGGCCTCGCTCAGCGATCGGACCACCGTGATTCTCTCGACCGACTCGCCGGGCCTGCGGCTGCTCGACCCGCAGCAGGTGGGTGTGCTGACGCCGGATGAGATCCCCGACAGCGGGCTGCCGCGGTCGTGGCAGCGGGCCGCCGAGGCCCAGACCGAGCCGGGCACCCGCCGGAACACGGGGGGCACGCCGTGACCGATCAGACTCCAGGACAGGGCCCGGGCGAGGGGGGCACGCCGCCCGCGTCGACGGGTTCTTCGAGGCCGGCGTCGGTGCAGCTTCGCGAGGAGGAATCCTCGCCCGCGCAGCGCGCGTCGATGATGGATCCGGCGAACCAGTCGCTGGCCGAGGCGCTGCGGATCACCTTCCGCATCCTGCAGGGCGCGATGGTTGTGCTGCTGGTGCTCTACATCGCGAGCGGGTTCCAGTCGGTCAAGGCCAACGAGCGCGGGCTGCGGGTGTTGACCGGGCGAATCTCGGCAACCGATCTGCGTCCGGGCTTCCAGTGGGCGGCGCCGTACCCGTTCGGTGAGTTGATCCACGTGGACGTCGGCAACAAGGACCTCGAGGTGAGCCGGGCGTTCTGGCCGTATGTGGAGCCGGGCAAGGAAGACACGCCGCTGGAATCGTTGCGGTCGCGTGCGAGCCTCGACCCGTCGCAGGACGGTTCGCTGCTGACCGGCGACGGCGCGATCGCCCACACGCAGTGGTCGGTGCAGTATCGTCGGTCGGATGCGCGGCAGTTCGTGGAGACGATCTATCCGCCGCACGAGACCGGGTTTGTGCGCGCAGCGATCGCACGCGGCGTCGTGCAGGCTGTCGCGGGGGTGGGTATCGACGATCTGCTGAAACAGAGCTCGCAGGAGCAGGGCTCGGTCGCCTTGCGTGCAACGGATATCGCACGGCAAACGCTCGGCGGCATCGGCGAGTACGGGTCCGGGCTGGATATCGAGCAGTTGGCGCTCAAGCAGAAGATCCCGCCGGTGTACCTCCGGGAGAACTTCAACGGCGTGCTGCAGGCGGCCAGCCGGGCGAGCAAGGCCCGCGAGGATGCCCAGCGAGACGCGTCGACGTTGCTGTCGGCGACGGCGGGCGGCTCGGCCGGGATGTTGATCGAGCTGATTGATGAGTACGAGCGGCAGTACGACCTCGGGCAGGAAACAGAGGCGGCTGCCACGCTGTCGAAGATCGACCGGCTGCTGGATGGGCAGGCGGTTGAGATCGACGGCGAGGAGGTCCGTGTGGCCCTCGGCGGCGAGGTGGCGACGCTGGTGAGTCGGGCGAGGCAGTACCGCGACGGCGCGGTCGATCTGGCCCGCTCGGAGCTGACGCGGTTTGAGGCCAAGCTGGCGCAGTTCCAGACCAACCCCTCGGTGATGATCGCGACGGACTGGTCGGACGCGCTCGGTGCGTTCTTCTCGGATGACAATCTGGAGATCTTCTTCAACCCTTCCGGCACCGACACGCTGGAGTTGGTGATCAACGCGGACCCGACCTTCCGTGCCGCGAGAGAGCGTGCGCAGCGTGAGGCGGAGAACACGCGGGTGCGTGAAGACCGGCTGCGCATGATCGAAGAGGGTCGGTACCAGACGCAGGAAGGCCTTCAGACCCGCGGCGGGTAACGCGGCGAGCCCGGCCGCGAGCGCCCGGCAGTGGGAAAGGGACCAGGAGCAGGCATGATCGACCAGATGGACACAGGCGGGTCACGCGGCAAGCCGGTGGTCGCGTGCCAGAACCTGACGAAGGTGTTCCGCGATTTCTGGATGCGCAATCGCGCCAAGGCCGTCGACTCGCTGACGTTCGACATCTACCCCCACGAGATCTTCGGCCTGCTGGGCCCCAACGGCTCGGGCAAGAGCACGGCCATCAAGGTCATCCTTGGGCTGCTGCGGCCGACCAAGGGACGGGTGGCGGTCTTCAACAAGCCGCCGTCGGATGTGGCGACCAAGAAGCGGATCGGTTATCTGCCGGAGGAGTCGTATCTCTACCCGTTCCTGAACGCCAAGGAGACGCTGGACTACTACGGCAAGCTCTTTGAGATCGGGCACACGGTCCGCAAGCGCCGCATCGACGAGTTGCTCGACATGGTCGGGCTGACGCACGTGCAGCACCGGCCGATCCGCGAGTACTCCAAGGGCATGCAGCGGCGCATCGGCCTCGCGCAGGCGCTGATCAACGACCCCGATCTGCTCATCCTCGACGAGCCGACCACCGGGCTCGACCCGATCGGCACGCGGCAGGTCAAAGACCTGATCATCGAGATGGGTCGGCGCGGCAAGACCGTGCTGCTCTCGAGCCACCTGCTCGCCGATGTCGAAGACTGCGTGGACCGGATGGTGATCCTCTACGGCGGCAAGAAACGCGACGAGGGCACGTGCGACGCGATGCTCGTCCGGCACGAGCGCACGACCATCGAGACCGACGCCCTCGACGAAGAGACGCTCGCCGAGATCGACGAGATCGTGCGGCGGCGGTCGGGCGGGACCAAGAGCGTGCTCAGCGTCTCCAGCCCGCGGCAAACCCTCGAGCAGAAGTTCCTCACGATCGTCGAAAACGCCCGGGCCGAGCGGCTCGAGACCGCCGGCGCGACCCACGGCGGCGAGACCGCGTCCTTCCTCAAGGCGACGGAGCCCGAGGGTGACGACCTGATCTCGCGGCTGACCAAGGAGGACGAGCCGAACGCTGCCACCACGGCCAGCGAGCGGCGAGCCAGCGAGGCCAGATCGCGGGAAGCCGAAGATGCCGACGCGGCGAGCAGCGTGATCGACGAGCTGGTGGCCGGTGCACCGACGAAGCCGCCGGCCGCGCCGAAGACCACACCTCCCCCGGCCAACAAGCCGGCGCCGGGTGCTCCGACCAAGACACCCCCCGCGAAGGATGTGGACGAGTCGATCATCGACTCGCTGCTCGGTGATGGTCCGGAGGGTGGCAAGCCGTGAATCTTCGAGCGAGACTCGCGGCGGCGAACCGTGTGCAGCGGTCCAGGCCCTTCAAGATCATCGCGAGCATCCTGATCGTGCTCGCGGCGGTGGCGGTGTTCACGACCTACGTCGTGCTGCAGACCGCGCCGGTCGGGCTCGATGACACCGCCCGGGCCAGTGAGAGCCTGACAGTCTCCCCCGATGAGGAACTCGCGCCGGATCAGGTCCGGGCGCGCGAGACCGTGCGCTCGGCGCTGCAGGCCAGCGAGCGAGCGGTCGACATGGTGCTCCAACAACAGTCGGACTGGCAGAGCGTCGGATTCGGCGTGCTGGTCGTCTCGGCGTTGGCGCTGACGGTCGTGTGGCTGGGGCTCGGGCTGACCTATCTCGGGCTGCTGGGTTTCGCGGCTCTGGTGGGGTTCCCGCTGGCGCTCTACGAACCGACCGCCGGGGCCGGGCACCTGCTGCTGGGGATCACGGCGCTCACGGCGTCGTTCACGGCGTTGCTCCAGCTCGTGCGGATGCTGCTCGGGCACGCCGGGCCGGTGTGCTCGATCGCCCGCGTCGTGCTCGACGAGGCGGTCCGGATGAAGATCTCGCTGGTCTTCATCGTGGTGCTGCTGGTGGGGCTCGCGGCGCTGCCCAACGCGCTCGACGCCGACCAGCCGCTGCGGTACCGGGTGCAGTCGTTCATGTCGTTTAGCACCGGGCTGTCGTTCTGGACGATCGCGGTCTTGACGCTGCTGTTCGCGGCGGCGACCGTGGCGTTCGAGCAGCGGGACAAGACTATCTGGCAGACGGTCACCAAGCCGGTCAGCGCGTGGAAGTACATCCTGGGCAAGTGGCTCGGTGTGTGTGCTCTCAACGCGATCCTGCTGGCCGTGTGCGCCTCGGGCATTTTCCTGTTCGTTGAATACCTCAGGGGCCAGCCGGCGTTAGGTGAGCGTGAGGCGTTCACGTCGTACGTCGGCGGCGAGGGGGACCTGACCGAGGATCGGTGGGTGCTCGAGACGCAGGTGCTCAGCTCGCGAGTGACGGTGGTCAACGAGGTGCCCTTCACCAAGGACTCGCCGGAGTTCAGGGCGGGCGTCGAGCAGTTCATCCAGACGCGGCAGGATGTTGACCCAGAGTTCGGCACGACACCGGGCGAGCGGGCGAAGATCGCAAGCGACCTCCACAAAGACGCGATCACGAGGTACCGCTCGATTGAGCCCGGCAACCGAGAGCAGTATGTCTTCAAGGGTCTCGGGCGGGCCAGAGACAACGGCGACCTGTTGCTCTTCCGCCACCGCATCGACGCGGGCTCGAACCGGCCGGACGAGTTCTACGACGTGACGTTCCTCTTCTCTGACGGCTCGCGGCTGATCCAGCGGATGGGGCTGGGGTTCTTCCACTCGAGCACGGTCTACCCGACAGCGGTCTACCGCGTGACCGACGAGGACCTGGCCCGGGTCAGGGACGATCCGGAAATGGAGCGCGAACTGCGGTCGATCGACGGCGCGATCGTGCTCGAGGTCGTTAACGCCAACATCGAGACCGGTGTGATGAATCCGGACACGATCACATTCCCGCCGGGCGGCCTCGAGTTCTCCTACCGCGTGGGCAGCTACCGGCTCAACTTCGTGCGGGCGATGGTCGTGCTGTGGTCCAAGCTGGCGTTCCTGTCCATCCTGGCGATCTGGGCGGCGACGTTTCTGAGCTTCCCGGTGGCGTGTCTGGTCTCGTTCGGGGCGTTGCTCGCGGCCGAGGGATCGGGCTTCCTGCGGACCAGCGTCGAGACCTTCGCGACGACCGACACCAAGGGCAACGTGCAGGTGTTCAATCTCATCGCGTCGGTGGTGACGAGGCTGGTCTCGGGGGCGTTCAGCCTCTACGGCGATCTGAAACCGACCAAGCGGCTGGTGCAGGGTGAATTGATCCCGCTGAGCAGCGTCATCGTCGGCGGGCTGTTTATCGCGATCGCCAGTGGTGCGCTGTACCTCTTGGCGGTCATCACCATGCGGCGGCGCGAACTGGCGATCTATTCGGGACGGTAAGTACTCCGGGACCCTCCCGGGAGGCTGGGCATGAAGCGCGACACGATCATCCAACTCGGAGCCCTGCTGGTGGCACTGATCTGCCTCGGCCTGTCGGGCGGGGTGTCGCTGGCGCTGACCAACTCGTCGGGGCGCAACCAGCTCTCCTACGCGGACACCGCCGAGGCCGGCGACCCCCCTGAGGTGGCGCTGGGCATCGCGATGGGGGCGTTCCGCGGCGTGTTCGTCAACATCCTGTGGTACCGCGCCAACGAGATGAAGGAGCAGGGGTACTACTACGAGGCGATGGAACTCGCTCGGGCGATCACCAAACTCCAGCCCCGGTTCCCGCAGGTGTGGGTGTTCCACGCGTGGAACATGGCGTACAACATCTCGGTCAAGACGCAGACGCCGGAGGAACGCTGGCAGTGGGTGCAGTCTGGCATCCGCCTGCTCCGTAACGAGGGCATCCGGGCCAACCCCAACGCCATGCTCCTGCACAAAGAGCTGGCGTGGATCTTCCTGCACAAGGTCGCGGGCGTCACCGACGACGCCAACCAGACCTACAAGCGCAAGCTGGCCGAGGAATGGACGGTCGTGCTCGGTGATCCGCCGCCGCGGAGCATCGATGACCGCACACGCGAGGGCGCGGTCAACAAGTACGTCGCGTGGCTGACCACGTTCTCCGAGGCGCCGGACACGATGGAGCAACTCGCGGCCCGCTCCCCCAAGGCCGCGGAGCTGTGGAACGTGCTGCAGGGCCTGACCGACGGGCAGGACACCGTCGGCCTTCTTCGCCGCTACGAGTCGCACAAGGCGCTGCGGCGGTCGGTGTTCCGTGCGGGGGCGCTGCGGAGCATGGGTGCGACCAACGTCGCGTTCGGGAAGCTGATGGACGACCCGCAGTACGCCGAGGCCTGGCCGGTGCTCCTGTCGCACCTGCGCAAACGGCTGCTGGTGGATGAGTACAACATGGAGCCGACCCGCATGATCCGCTTCACGCGGAAGTACGGGCCGATCGACTGGCGGCACCCCGCGGCCCACGCGCTCTACTGGTCGGCCCGGGGCGTCGAAGAGTCACTGACCCGGTGGACCGAGGACAACAAGGGCGACTTCGACTTCATCAACACCGACCGCATCACGATCCAGTCGCTGCAGGAGCTCTACCGCTCGGGTGATGTGTACTTCAATTTCTTCGACTCGATCTCCGGCGGCACCCGGCCCTATCAGCTGGGCCCGAACGCCCACTTTGTCGAGTCGTACGGCGAGGTGCTGGGCGAGCTGATCGGCCGCTCGTGGGCGGATGTGGACAAGCGCCCGTATCGCGTGTACGCCGCGGGATACGAGAACTTCCTCCGCGACGCGGTGCGGTTCTTCTACCGGCGCGGCCAGATCGAAGTGGCCAAGAAGTACTACCACGAGCTGGGCACGTTCCCCGGCCGCAACGTCAACGATCCGTACTTCGATATCGAGGCTTCGGTGCCGATCGACGATTTCGTGCTTCAGGAGCTGCAAGAGGACCGCATCCGCTCGCCCTACGTGCTGGTCTCCGAGGTGGTGGGTTCGCTGCAGGGGGCCTACATCGGCGGCCTGCTCGCGGGCGATGACGAACTGTTCAGGAAGAACTTCCAGTGGGCGGCCCAGGCGCACAGGTACTACATGGAGACGCAGGTCCGGGATGTCGTCGCCGACGGCGGCCGCGACACGCGGACGGGCGTGCTCGATCCGGAGTTCCGCCTCGTCTCCGGCGACCTGTTCGCCCGGACCATCCAGCTCATGAGCCTCGACGACGCGGCGGAGATGTACGGGCGGGCGCCCGTGCAGTTGCAGCAGTTCGCCTACGACTTCCTCAGGGCCGGGTGGAAGCAGGAGCTGGACAGCCAGGTCGAGGCCGGCAACGGCAAGCCCTTCGACGAGCTCTTCATGGAGCCGGCCGGCATGGCCGAGCACCGCGCGTGGGTGGCGAGGATCGCCGCGGAGCGCGCGCAGAAGCAGATCGATCTGCAGCAGAAGTAGGCGGGCCCCTCCGCGCCGGAATCGGTTACGCCATCAGGCGGTCGACGGCCTCGCGGTAGCGAGCGAGGGTCCCGGCGACGACGTCGTCTGGCAGCGTGGGGCCCGGCGCGGTCTTGTCCCAGGCGCCGGCGTCCACCAGCGACTGCAGGTGCTCGCGGACGAACTGCTTGTCGTAGCTCGGCTGGGCGTGCCCGGGTTCGTAGCGGTCGGCCGGCCAGAACCGCGAGCTGTCCGGCGTCAGCGCCTCGTCGATGAGGATGGGCTCGTCGGAGGTCGGCCGGTCGTCGCTGTCGAGCGGCAGCCCGAACTCGAACTTGGTGTCGGCGATGATCACGCCGCGCTCCAGCGCGTACGCGGCCGCGGCGGAGTAGATCGCCAGCGAGCGCGCGCGGAGCCAGGCCATGCGTTCCTCGCCGACACTCGCCGCGGCGGTCTCGAAGGTGATGTTTTCGTCGTGGCCTTCCTCGGCCTTGGTCGCGGGGGTGAAGATGGGCTCGGGCAGCCGGTCGCACTGGCGGAGGCCCGCCGGGAGACGCACGCCGCAGATCTCGCCGGAGCGCTGGTAGTCCTTCCACCCCGAACCCTCGAGGTAGCCTCGGACGACGCACTCGATGGGGACCACGCGGCACCTGCGCCCGAGGGTCACTCGACCGGCAAGGTGTTCGCGCGGAGTCGACCCGGAGCCGAACGCCGAGTCGGGGATTTCGCGGGCGTCGGTGGAGAGCAGATGCGTGCGGCAGAGCCCCTGCGACTCGATCCAGCGGAGCCAGAACGCCGCGACCTTGGTGAGCAGGACACCCTTGCCGGGGATCGGCGTGGGCATGACGACATCGAACGCGCTGAGTCGATCGCTGGCGACCATGAGGATCCGGTCGAGCGAGGCCGGGTCGTCGGGGCCCGCGAGCGGGTCGGCGGGGAGGGTGTAGGTGTCGCGGACTTTGCCGGCCCGGCGGCCGGGCAGGTTGAGCGAAGAGTCGAACACGGCGGCGTGGGCATCGACCTCCTGTGAGGGGCGGGAATGGGTCATGCGGAGAGAATATGCCCTGAGGAGATCGCTGCACGACACGGGGTCGCGCCCTTTGCCAACCATGACCGGCAGGGTGTGCGGGGCCGGGCACGTGGGCGGCCTTTCGCCTATTCTGACCGATGCCCCGCGGGGCGGGAGGATTCGCCTGGGATGTTCAGCTTCGTCGTCTTTCACGGGGATACGCCAGGGCCCGCGTTCGGCCTGCGCAACGCCTACATGGTCGGTCCGGACGGGATCGGGATCGGCACGGAGGTCACGCAGGGCGACGACGGGGTGATCTGGTGCGACCCGGCCGAGCGTGCGAGCGCCGGTCTTTCGCTGCAGGTGCCGCTTCGGGATATTGAGCAGCTCAAGGCCAGCGAGGAAGGGCAGGTGCCCCTGCCCAAGCTCGGAGATCTCAGCCTCCGGACGTGTCTGCTGCCGGCGAGGGAACGCCCGTACCTGCTGAGCCTTGAACTGGCCCGGCACCGCATCATGTTCTTCCTCAACAAGCTCGAGGACTGGGCGCTGTTCGATCTGCCGGCCGACGACCCCATCATGCAGCAGTTCGAGCAGGCGCGACTCACCTTCACCCGGGCGCTCGTCGCCGAGGGTAGCGGCGGGGGTGTGGGGCCCTCGGGCGGGCACACCGCCGAGGCCGACCGGCTCGCGTGGCGTGCGCTCGTCCTGGCGATCGACGCGGGCGAGCAGCTCGCGGTGCGTGACGCCGCCCGCGACATGCCGCCCCGGCTCGACGGCAGCGGGTACGCCGAGGCGGTCGAGGCGTATGTCCACGCGAGCGGGGACAGGCCCCCGGCCAACGTCCCGATCATCGTGCAGAACTCGCTGGGCGTGACCCTTCCGGGGCGGCCGGTGATCGGCTGTTCGGTTTCTCCGGCACGCTCGAGCGAGGCGCTGCAGCGATTCGTCGCGTCGTCGTGCGACTTTCTCCATCTGCCGATGCGGTGGATCGACATGGAGCCGCAGGAGGGCGCGTACAGCTTCGCGAACACCGATCGGTGGATCGAGTGGGCGGTGCGCAAAGCCAAGCTCCCGGTGTTTGCCGGCCCGGTGATCGACTTCCGCACCGAGGATGCGCCGGACTGGATCTACATCTGGGAGAACGACTACGAGACGTTGCGCGAGCTGGTGTACGAGCACGTCAAATCGATCGTCACCCGCTATCGACGGACGGTCTCGCGGTGGACGGTCGCGTCCGGTCTGCACGTCAACAGCAACTTCCGTATGAGCTACGAGCAGATTCTCGATCTCACGCGGCTGTGCGTGCTGCTGGTCAAGAAGCTCCAGCCGAGTGCAAAGGTGCAGATCGAGATCGACGAGATCTGGGGCGAGCATTACGCCGTGAGCCGGCAGTCGATCCCGCCGGTGCTCTACGCCGACACCGTGTGCCAGGCGGGCATCCCCGTGGACGCGTTCGCGGTGCGCCTGACCATGGGCATGCCGCGGCGCGGGTGTGCGGCGCGGGACCTGATGGAAATCTCGTCGATTCTCGATCGGTACGCGGCGCTCGAGCGGCCGATCATGGTGACCGCGTGCGGCGTGCCGAGCGCCACACGGACGGTGCCGGAGAGCAAGGACTTTGCCGAGCCGGGGTACTGGCGTGCGCCGTGGTCGGAGCAGATGCAGAGCGCGTGGCTGGCCAACGTGGCGTCGGTCGTGCTCGCCAAGCCGTTCGTGCACGGCATGTGCTGGGCAGAACTGGCCGACGCACCCGGCGCCGAAGCCGGGCTCGGGTTGGTCAAGGACACCGCGGCCGCGAAGCCCGCGATGGAGCGCTTCGCGGGGATCCGCCGCTCGCTCGCAGCCGGGCAGAGCTGGATCACGACCGACTAGCACTCAGTGACCGAGGCCGAAGCTCTCCCGCCGGAGAGCGCCATGCAAGGAGTACCACCCGTGTCCTCCGCATCCGACGCAAAGAACCGACCGCACACTCAACCCCTCTCTCCCGCGGCCCGCTGGATCGCGGCGGCCGTGCTCGGCGGGGCGGGTGTGCTGGGAGTGGCACGGGGCCTTTCAAGCCCGCCGCCGAGCGTGATCGGGTCGGGCTCGATGACGATCGCGGCCGGCGATCGGCCCGCGGCCGCAGACGCGACGGCGGGGTCTGGGGATGCCGAAACCGCGGCGCCAGCAACGCCGCCGACGGCTCAGAGCGTTGCTCGCAAGATCGATCTCAACACGGCGTCCGCAGCGGAACTCGACCTGCTGCCGAGCATCGGACCCACGCTCGCCGCCCGGATCATCGCCGACCGCGAAGCCAATGGACCGTTCAGTTCGCTCGATGACCTCGACCGCGTCCCGGGGATCGGACCCAAGACGATCGCCAAGCTGGTGCCGTACGCCTCGGCGGAGTGAGCGCGGGTCGCGAGCCCCCGTCCGCGGCTCGGTTCCGGAGTCGCGGGCTACCATGGACCGCCTCCGGGCATGCATGCAAGAACTCTCGGCCTCCCCAGCCTGGCTCTCGGCCATGGCGTCGGACGAAGCCGTCGCCGGGCTCGCGCGCGCGCTCAGCGAGGGACGTCGTGCGGTGGTGACCGGGGCCGTCGGCTCGTCCACCACGCTGCTGGCCGGGGTGCTGGCCCGCTCGATGGGGCGGCCGGTGGTGCTCGTGGTGGCCCACATCGACGATGCCGATGATGCGCTCGAGGAACTGACCACACTGGGTCTGCCCGCATTGCGGCTGCCGGCGCTCGAGGTGCTGCCCGGCGAGACCGACATCGCCCTCGACCTCTTCGCCGAGCGGATCGCGGTGCAACGGGCCGTGATGACGGGCGGCGAGGGCGCTGCCAAGGCACAGCCGGACCAGCCGTCGATGCACCCGCACTCGGTCATCATCGCGCCGATCCAGGCGTTGATGCAGGGCGTGCCCACGCCCGACCGGCTCGACCGGCTGGCCCGGACGTTCCGCCCCGGCGAGCGGCATGACATGACCGACGTGACCCGCTGGCTCGCCGAAGCCGGCTACACACGGATGGACGCTGTCGAGGAACCCGGGGACTTCGCCGTGCGGGGTGGCATCCTCGATGTGTTCCCCCCCGGAGGGTTCGGGCAGCCTCCGGTCCGCCTCGATTTCTTCGGCGACGAGATCGAACGGATCAACGAGATCGACGTCGAGACGATGGGCTCGGACAGGCGTCTCGATTCGGTCGAGCTGATCGCGGCGAGCCTGGAGTCGCTCCAGACCGACTCGGGCACGATGAACTTCCTCGAACTCGTGCCGCGTGACGCCGCGGCGATCCTCGCCGAGACGATGGAGGTGGTTGAGCAGGGACGGGGCTACTTCGAGCGCGCGAGCGACGGGCGGGGGATCGACGGCCCGCCGGCCGTTCTGCGGCTGCTGGAGTCGAGCTTCCGCGGCTTTGCCGAGGTCAACCAGTTCTCCGCCGGGGCGAGCGGCGCCGACGTCCGGATCGAGTTGCCGATCGAGGTGCTGCCGGAGTTCGCCCGCGAACTGCCCGCAGCGGTGGGGGAGTTGGTGGAACTGGCCGGCGAGGCTGAGGTCACCGTCGCGTGCCAAAAAGACGCCGAGTCGCAGCGATTGGGCGAGCTCGTTACCGAGCACGGGCCGGGTCCGAGGCCGGAAACGCTGCGGACGGCCCTGACCTATCTGCACCGCGGCTTCGTGTGGCGGCGGGATGAGCCCGGCGCGTTCGCGCTCGTGCCCTATCACGAGCTGCTGCACCGGGTCGAGGCGCGGCGGGGCTCGTCCTCGCGACGCCTCCGCGCGGGCCGGGCGATGGACACGTTCCTCGACCTGAGCGTGGGCGACTATGTCGTGCACGTCGATCACGGCATTGCCGTCTTCGCTGGGCTCGAGCTGATGAAGCCCAAGCCGCTGCCGGGCAAGCTCTCGCCCCGCAAGCGCGAGGCCGAGGAGTACCTCGCGTTGGAGTTCTCCGGCAAGAGCAAGTACTACGTGCCCGCGACCTCGATCGATCACGTGCAGAAGTACGTCGGCGGGTTCCACGGCAAGCCGCCGCTCTCGACGCTGGGCGGCAAGAAATGGAAGGCGCAGAAGGACCGCGTCTCCGAGGGCGTTCGCGATCTGGCGGCCGAGATGCTGAGGGTGCGCGCGGCGCGGGAATCGATGCCCGGTGTGCGGTATCCGGCCGACACGCCCTGGCAGAAGGAGTTCGAGGCCGAGTTCCCCTACGACGAGACTGAGGACCAGCTCGCGGCACTGGCCGAGATCAAGAAGGACATGTCGTCGGACCGCCCGATGGACCGGCTGATCTGCGGCGATGTCGGTTTCGGCAAGACCGAGGTGGCGATCCGCGCGGCGTTCAAGGCGTGCGAGTTTGGCCGCCAGGTCGCGGTGCTGGTGCCGACGACGGTGCTGGCCGAGCAGCACGAGCGGACCTTCCGCTCGAGGTTCGCCGACTACCCCTTCCGGGTGGCGAGCCTGTCGCGATTCAAGACGCAGAAAGAGCTCAACGCCACGCTCGCCGCCCTGCGCCGGGGCGAGGTCGATGTGGTCATCGGCACGCACCGCCTGCTCTCCAAGGACGTCAAGTTTGCCGACCTCGGGCTCGTTGTGGTTGACGAAGAGCAGCGGTTCGGGGTCGAGCACAAGGAGCGTCTGCTGCGGCTGCGTCTGACGGTGGACGTGCTGACGCTGAGCGCAACACCGATCCCGCGGACGCTGCACATGTCGATGCTGGGGCTGCGGGATATCTCGAGCCTGACCACGCCGCCGCTGGAGCGCCGGGCGATCGTGACCGAGGTGATCCCCTACAACGGGCGCCGCATTGCGCAGGCGATCGCCCGCGAGCTCTCGCGGAACGGGCAGGTGTACTTCGTGCACAACCGCGTGCACAACATCAAGAGCGTCGCCGACAACGTGCGGCAGCTCGCGCCGGACGCGCGGATCGTGATCGGCCACGGCCAGATGCCGCCGAACGAGCTCGAAGAAGTCATGCTCAAGTTCATGCGCCGCGAGGCGGACGTGCTGGTTTCGACCACCATCATCGAGTCGGGCATCGATATCTCCTCTGCCAACACGATGATCATCAACGACGCCGACCGGTTTGGGCTGGCCGATCTCCACCAACTCCGAGGCCGCGTGGGGCGGTCGAGCCACCGGGCCTACTGCTATCTGCTGCTGCCGGACGATCGGCCTGTGCGTGAGGTGGCCCAGAAGCGGCTCAAGGCGATCGAGCAATACTCGATGCTGGGCGCGGGGTTCAAGATCGCGATGCGGGACCTCGAGATCCGCGGGGCGGGCAACATCCTGGGCGCCGAGCAATCGGGGCACATCGCGGCGGTCGGCTACGACATGTACTGCCAGCTGCTCGAAAACGCGGTGCACGAGCTCAAGAGCGGCAAGCCGCCGGACCGCCCGAGCGCGACCAAGATCGACATCGGGCTCACCGGCATCCTGCCCAAGGCGTACATCCCGAGCGACCAGCGCAGGCTCGAGGCCTACCGCCGCCTCGCCACGGCTGCGAGCGCCGAGCAGTTGGATGCGGTCCGGGAGGATCTGGTCGAGGCCTATGGCCCGGTGCCGTCGCAGGCCGAGCGGCTGCTCGATCTCGCCTCGCTCCGGATCGCGGCCGCGGCGCTCGGCGTGAACACGATCACCGTGCGTGACCGTGATGTGGTCTTCCGCTGCGCCCAGCCGCAGCAGATCGTGGCCAAGCTCCGCGATTCGCGTGGCGAGGTGACCGCGCTGCCGCCCAAGACCAACGACACGATGCACGAGGTCTACTACCGGCCGCCGGCGCAGTACATGGACTCCGAGACGCTTGGCAACGTGCTCCGGGCACGTCTTGCGCCGGATGATCAGCCTGTCGCGAACCAGCTCGGGGCGTAGACGAACAACACCACCATGTAGGCCGCGTAGACCCCGAGCAGCAGGACCCCCTCGCCGCGCGAGATGCGGGCACCGCTCCGCACGATTGGGATACACGCGATGCTCACGGCGATCATCACCGGGATGTCGAGGGCGAAGACCTGTGGGGAGATCCGCTGGGGCGTGATGGCGCAGGTGAGCCCCAGGATGCCCAGAATGTTGAAGATGTTGGACCCCAGGATGTTGCCGACGGAGATGTCCGACTGCTTGCGGAGTGCCGCGACGAGACTGGTGACGAGCTCAGGAGCGCTGGTGCCGGCGGCGACGATGGTGAGACCGATCACCAGCTCCGAGACGCCCAGACCCCGCGCAAAGGAGCTGGCGGCGTTGACCAGCAACGTCGAGCCGACCACCAGCGTGCCGAGCCCGGCGACAATGAGCACCGCGCTGCCCACAGGACGCCCCAGCCACCCGGAGGATCGAGGGGCGAGCTCGTCTTCCAGCTCGCGTTCGGCCGCCAGCTCGAGATCGCTTTGGTTCTGCCTGGTGCCGATGATGAAGCCTCTCCACAGATAGCCGAGCAAGGCGGCGACCATCAACACCCCGAGCCAGCGATCGATGACGCCCCCGGTCAGCATCGCCACCAGCGGCGTGCACGCGACCGCAATGATGACCAGCACATCCCGGCGCACCATGTGCAATTGGAGCGGGATCGGTGCGATCAGCGCCGTGACACCGAGTATCACCGCGATGTTGAAGATGTTGGAGCCGACCACGTTGCCGACACCGATATCGCCTTCGCCCCGAGCGGCCGCGACCAGCGAGGTGCAGAGCTCGGGTGTCGATGTGCCGAAGCCGACGATCGTCAGCCCGATGAAGAAGCCCGAGACCCCGAGACGCCTCGCGATCGAGATCGATCCGCGGACAAGCATCTCCGCGCCCAGTGTGAGCACAAGCAACGCCAACACGATGATTGATAGATCCACGAGCAATCAGCACCCCGATTCAGAAGGACCATGTTCACCGCGAACGCGGGTCGATCGGACCGACCAATCGTTGTCGGTCAGTCCGGCTTCCGCCAGAGCGTGCGCCACTGGCCCTTGGCCCTGGGGTGGCTGTGCCCGTCCCAGACCTCGCCCCATTGCTGCACGAGCCCCGCGCCGGTGAGCAGCTGCGCCGCCCGGGTCTCGCTCATGGGGTGGGGGTGCAACTCGTCGGCGTGGTCCATGACATCGACCAGCAGCCACAGCAGCCCGCCCGGTCGCAGCACGCGGGCGATCTCGCGGGCGACCTGCGCCGGGTCCTGCACGTGGTCGAGGCAGTTGTCGGTGACGACCAGGTCGGTGCGGCCGGCCGGCAGCGGCATCGCCTCGCCCACGGCCGCGAGATAGACCACGTCTCGGGCCTCAGGGGCGACAAGGCCCTCGGCGTGGTACCCGTCGGCGAGCGGGTCGATGACCACGGCGCTGGCAAAGGCACCCGCAGCGACACACGGCCAGGGCCCGCCGCCGATCTCGACGACCCGCTGGGTGCCGAGCCAGTCTGCCATCTCCCCGGTGATCGGCCCGCCGACCTCGAGCCCAGACTCCATCTTCAGGCACCGGGCCAGCTCGTAGAGGCGGATTCTCTGCCAGCGAGCGAAGGTCTCGGCCATGCTGTCGGGGAACTCGTTGTCGAGGTTCTTGGCCGCCCGGACCCAATAAAGCAGTTCCTGACGCATGCGGTGCGTCGCGGCGTTGTCGATGGTGCCGTCGGGTCTTTGGGCGTGCCCGTCGCGTCCGCCGCGCCAGACGGCACCCGCAGGCCCGGATTCGAGCCGCGAGAGCACCCGGTCGAGCTTGGCCTCGATCGGCGCGACACCCGGGCGGGCGAGTTTGGCCAGCGCTGTCCGCACTCCTCGTTTGAGTCCTGAATCGCCCATGGGTGCTCCGGATCGAGCGGGACTGTAGAAGCACGGAGTCGGCTGGGGATGGCCGCGCAGGGAGCCGATATAATCCTTGTCGCCCCGCCAGCCGGATGTCAGGAGGATGCCCGGTCTACGTGGCCTGTAACGGAGGCGAACCTCGCCGTGCCAACACAGCAAGCTGACGGAACGTACCCCGGTGGACGGGCACGCCTCTCGTTTGAGCGAGAACTGGTCGCCCTCCGGCGCCGTGTGATTCAACAAGCCACGCTCGCGATGCAGATGCTCCAGGAGTCGCTCGACGCGCTCTGGAAGCTGGATCGCTCCATCGCGGCCGAGATGAAGATCCGCGACAACACCGTGGACGACGAGGAGGTCGCGATCGAGCAGGCCTGCTTCCGCCTGCTCGCGTTGCAGCAGCCGGTGGCGCGGGACTTCCGCGCCGTCGCGTTTGTGCTGCGGGTCAACGCCGACCTCGAGCGTGTGGCCGATCACGCCTGCTCGATCGCCAAGACGGCCCGCAAGATCGAGGGCGACACGCCCCCCAAGTGGCCGACGGCGTTGCTGGAGATGGGCGAGCGGGTGCCGTATATGTGCCAGCGCCTGCTGCAGTCTGTTCTGGCAGAGGACGCCGAGGCGGCCCGCAAGATCATCGACGAGGACGAGACGATCGACAAGCTCCACAAGCAGCTCTTCGTGGAGACGATCGAGTTCATGCGGGCCGAGCCGAACCGCGAGGCCAACGGCCTGCACATCGCCAGACTCGGCCGCGTGCTCGAGCGGGTGGGCGACCTCATGGCGAACATTGCCGAGGATGTCGTCTTCCTGGTAACCGGCGAGATCGTGCGGCACGAGAAGCACGCGGACAGCCCGCGGGAGACGCCGCCGGCCAGGTAGGGCCGCGGCGGGCGAGCGGTCGCTCTCCAATCACATTCAAAGGGGCATCGACTCCGTCGGGCGTCATTCGCGTCCTGCGGGGTCTTGTGGCCATGGCGTGAGCGGTGGGGGTGGTGCCTCGGCCCGGACTCACGGTTCCGAGTCGCGGCATGTCGGGTTGAACCCCTTTGCCTGCTCCAGATGCCTATACCAAAAAACAACAACCCCCGGCCCAAAGGACCGGGGGTTGAGTAATTGTAAACAGTTGGGTTTCCATCATTCGGCGTGCGTTACCGCACGGCTATCCGTCGACCGACGCTCTTGACCGTGAAATCTTGAGGAGTCGGGGGATGTGACGGACGAGAATGCGCTCACGATCCCGCTGCAGATCGCTCTGCGGGAACCGGCGATAACCGGTCCCATACGGGTCTAAGGACATCCCTTAGAAAGGAGGTGATCCAGCCGCAGGTTCTCCTACGGCTACCTTGTTACGACTTAGTCCCAGTCACCGATCTTGCCGTAGGCACGCCTGAGATGACGTGACTTTGGGCACTACCAGCTTCCATGACTTGACGGGCGGTGTGTACAAGGCTCAGGAACGTATTCACCGGAGCGTAGCTGATCTCCGATTACTAGCGATTCCGGCTTCATGCAGGCGAGTTGCAGCCTGCAATCCGAACTGGGGCATGGTTTTTGCGATTTGCTCCGCCTCGCGGCCTCGCGTCGCTCTGTCCATGCCATTGTAGCACGTTTGCATCCCTGGACATAAGGGCCATGATGACTTGACGTCATCCCCACCTTCCTCCGGTTTGACACCGGCAGTCTCGCTAGAGTCCCCGCCATGACGCGCTGGCAACTAGCGATAGGGGTTGCGCTCGTTAAGGGACTTAACCCGACACTTCACAGCACGAGCTGACGACAGCCATGCAACACCTGTGTACGTTCCACCCGAAGGCGTGGCTCAAGTTTCCAAGAGTTAATCCGTACATGTCAAGCCCAGGTAAGGTTCTTCGCGTTGCCTCGAATTAAGCAACATGCTCCACCGCTTGTGTGAGCCCCCGTCAATTCCTTTGAGTTTTAGCCTTGCGACCGTACTCCCCAGGCGGTGCACTTAATGGTTTTCCTTCGACCGAGAAGGCGTGAGAGCCACCTCGATCTAGTGCACATCGTTTACGGCGTGGACTACCAGGGTATCTAATCCTGTTTGCTCCCCACGCTTTCGTGCCTGAGCGTCAGAACAGGCCCAGCAGATTGCCTTCGCCATTGGCGTTCCTGTCGATATCTAAGCATTTCACCGCTCCACCGACAGTTCCATCTGCCCCTACCTGTCTCAAGACTTGCAGTTCACCCTGCAGTTCCCCGGTTGAGCCGGGGGATTTCACAAGATGCTTACAAGTCCGCCTGCGCACCCTTTAAGCCCAGTGATTCCGATTAACGCTCGGGCCCCTCGTATTACCGCGGCTGCTGGCACGAGGTTAGCCGGCCCTTCCTCTGATTCCGGTCAGTGTTCCTAGAATCTGACAGTGGTTTACACATCGAAGATGCTTCATCCCACACGCGGCATTGCTCCGTCAGGCTTTCGCCCATTGCGGAATATTCGTCGCTGCAGCCTCCCGTAGGAGTCCGGACAGTGTCTCAGTTCCGATGCGGCGGGTCATGCTCTCACACCCGCTACCCGTCTTCGGCTTGGTGAGCCGTTACCTCACCAACTACCTGATAGGACGATCGCTGCTCCCAAGGCGATAAATCTTTTCTCCGTAGAGGACATGGGGTATTACCGCCGATTTCCCGACGCTATCCCCCACCTCGGGGCACATTCGATCGCATTACTCGCCCTTTCGCCACTTTCCCCACCCGAAGGTGGTTCGCGTTCGACTTGCATGCTTTAACCATGCCGCCAGCGTTCAATCTGAGCCAGGATCAAACTCTTCAATTGAAAGCCGTTGTCCTCCGGGCCGAAACCCGAAGGGATACTTCAATGAAGCTGTTGACCTTGGATAACCCCGCTCGTCAAAGGAGAGACGAACGAGGCCGGTCTACGCCCACAGGCTTGCACCCGTGGACGCCGTCGATCGGCAAAAATCGACTCAATTTCTAATACTCTCATTCAAACGACCGAACCCGAAGGCCCGGTCGAGGGCTTGGTTCACGAGAATGTCAGATCAACAGCACGCTGTGACGTGTGTTGAGGGAATTTTCAGAGCGAATGCCTGCCCTTCCCAAGGCTCGGCGTGACACCGATGGCACCGCTCCACATTCTCGCGATGGATCCCAACTGTTCACTTTTCAAAGAGCTGGAACCGACGCTCGCATCCGCAAGACGCCGGTTTGCCGTGCCTCCCAGGTGGGTGACGCGGCAGGGGAGATAGTAGCCCGCAACCTTCGCGCGTCAACATGGAGGACACGCAAAAATTCACGTTCTCCCCCCGATTCACGCCCAAGAACCGCCCTGCCGACTGGTCACCGCCGCCACCGCAGTCCAGATCGTGGCCGGCTCCGAGGCTGGCAGGTCCCGAACACCCCGCTGCAGGGCCCGTGCAGCCGCACTGAGCGTCGCTCCGGTCGTCCGGACGTCGTCCACAAGCACCACCGTCCGACCCGCCGCGAGCCGAGCCATCGGCCGCCGCAGGTGGAACGACTTTGCCACATTTCTCTGCCTGGCGCTGCCCGAAAGGCCGCTCTGCGGCGGCCGGTGCTCGCGTCGGAGGCCCTGGACCAGCCTTCCCCCCGTCTGCCGGGCCACCTCGCGGGCCAGAATCAGGGTGTGGTCCACCCCCCGGGCCAGGCGCCGCCGCGTGCTCGTCGCCACCGGGCACACGATCACCGAGGCCGGGTCGATCCGGGCTTCCCGCAGCGCCCCGGCGACCGCAATACCGAGATCGCAGCCGAGTTCCTGCCCCACGCGCCGCCACGCCGTGTATTTGGTCGCCAGGATGGCATCGCGGATCACCCCCTCGTACGGGCCCAGCCGCACCGACCGGCTCCAAGCCAGCCGTCGTTTACGGCAGGCCGGGCATCCGTCCGCATCGGACTCAAACGGCCCGGTGGAGGTGCCGCAGCGGGGGCAATAGGCCTCCGGCGCGTCCGCACGCCAGCCGGTCAACCGGACCGCGTCCCGCCAGGCGACATCGCACACTCCGAGCCAGTCGTGCTCTGCGAGGCGAAGCCAATCTCGGGCGGAGCTCGGCCGGGAACCGCCCTCGTCCTGAGCGGGCGGTGGGGGGGCGATCGGATCGGAAGTGTCTTCATCGAGAGGCGGCGGTTCGAGCAGGTCGGGATCCACCGGCCGGGGCGGCCAGACAAACCGGCTGTGCCCGCCGGTTGCGGCAGCCGCGGGCGTCCACTCGGTGTGCATTGCGGAAGGTTCTGGCACCGAAGAATCCCCACGCAGGCGTCGCGCGGACGCCGTCCCTACATCGCCGCGAACCGCTCTCGCACCACGCGGGCCCGTTCGCGTTTGCGCTCGTCCTGCCCCAGGCTCTTCCCGACGGCCTGCTGCAGGTGTGTCGGCTGCACGAGCAGCATGAGTCGGTGCAGGCTCGGGGTGTCGAGCCCGGAGCAGATGTCCAGGCACACCCCGAGGCGCACCACGCTGATGAGCTTCATGGTCTCTTCGACGCCGAGCAGCCGCGCGTGCCGCAGCACGCCGATCGCGCGGTGCACCGTGTCTTCGAGCTGCCAGCGCCGTTTGCTGAGCAGGCGCTGCCGGCTCTGGCGTTCGTACTCGATGACCTCCGGCAGGATCTTGTCGTTGAGCTCACCGAGCAGTTGTTCTTCCGACTTGCCCAGCGTCGTCTGGTTGGACAGCTGGTAGAAGTCGCCGAACGCCTCCGAGCCCTCGCCGTAGAAGCCACGCACCGCCAGCGACATGTCGGCCGCGGCGTGTTTGACCTTGTCGATCTCGCCGGCCATCCGCAGCCCGGGCAGGTGCAGCATCACACTGAACCGCACACCGGTTCCGACGTTGGTGGGACAGGCGGTCAGATACCCGAGCCGCGGGCTGAAGGCGTAATCGAGACCGGACTCGATGCGGTCGTCGATCGCGTCCGCCTCGGCCCACGCCTCGCGGAGGGCGAGCCCGCTGCGGATGACTTGCAGCCGCAAGTGGTCCTCCTCATTGACCATCACCGCGCACCGCTCGTCGGGGAGCCCGAAGGCCACCGCTCGCGGCCAGTCGTTGCTCTTGCGTTCCGAGCCGAGCTTGCCCTTGGCAAAGTGTGCGCTGACCAGATGGCGTTCAAGCAGCAGAGACCTCTCAAAGGCGGGTGATTCGTGCAGATTGAGCCATGTGCTCTGCGTGCCGAGATTCGCCGAGGTGAGCACGTCGCGGCACGCCTCGAGCACGAGCCTCAGGTCGGTCGGCGCGGCGCGATGGACGAACAGCTGTCCGGCGAGGTTTCTCGCGATCCTGGCCCGCGAGGAGAGCACGACATCCGCCGAATCGCCGCTGCCTCGGAGCCACTCGGTGCCTTTGGCAAACAGCTCCTCCGGCAGCGCCCCGTCGTGGCCGTTGGGGGTGGTGTCGTCGTCGGCGCCGTTTGGTTCGCCGGGGGCGCTCATGAGGATCCCTCCGTCGGTTCGACGCCCGAAGCCTGCCCGGTCGCGCCGCCGCGCTGCAGCAGTTGCAGCCGGTCACGGATCTGCGCAGCCTGCTCGTACTGCTCGGCGTGGACTGCGCTGGCCAGATCGGCGCGGAGTCTGCGAATCTGCTCGGCTCTGGCCTCCGCAGCAGCGAGCGCGATCTCACGATCGACCAGCCCGGGTGCGTCACCCCCCTGAGCCATCATCCGCTTGGGCACCTTGCCGACGTGGTGCACCGCGCCCTGGTGTGCCCGATCGAGGATCGGGCCGAGCTGCTGCTCCATCGCGATGTAGCACTCGGGGCACCCGAGCCGGCCGGACTGTTTGAACTGGGCAAAGGTCGTTCCGCAGGCGCGGCACGCCGGCGACGCGGGCGCGGTCTCCGCAGCGACTTTCCCCGCCGCGATCTTCTTGAGGATCTCCTCTACCGGCGCCGGCGAGGAGGAGACGATGCCGGTCTCCTGCGCGCACACCTCGCAGAGGTGGATCTCCAGCACCTGACCGTCCGAGATCGTGACCTCGTGGACGGTGGCTTCGTTATCGCAACGATCGCAATTCACGCTGTGGAGAGTGTACGAACCGACAGACGTGCCGCCAACGGGCACCGGTCAGATCGCTGAAGTGTTCGGAGGAAAGGCCTCAGCCCTTCTGGTTCTGCTCGCGGGTGTAGCCGTACTTCCGCTTGAGCGGCTTGACGACCAGACCCATGCGGATCGCCTTAGCCGAAGCCTTGATCCGCTTGACCTGCGTGGTGCCGTCCGGATTCTCCACGACCGCGTTGACGTTCTGGATGTTGGGCTTGAACGTGCGGCGGGTGATTCCGGTGGTCTTGAGGCCGAAACCGCCCTTGCTGATCCGCTGGCCGCGGTAGGTCCGCTGCTTGCCGAAGGTGGTCTTCTTGCCTGTGTAAAAGCATTCGTATGGCATGGTCGGTCCTCAGGTCGATTCGGGCCACAAGTCTAGCCCGCGGGGCCCGGCGGGCAAGGGCGGAGAGAAAAGTGGCCTCCCCCGTTGAGGGAAGGCCACCGAATGAGCGTACAGAATCCGACCGGATCGGACTTAGCGACGACGACGCATCGCGACCAGGCCGCCGAGGGCCAGGAGGCCGGCGCCTGCGGGGGCGGGCACGGGGACGAAGCTGGCGTAGATGCCCCAGTCGCCATTCGAGATGCCGCCGGACCACGAGTTGCCGAGGTCGTTGGACCAGTCCATGTGGCCGTGGGTGATGGTGTTGGTGCCGCCGTCCCAAGTGCTGGCGTAGGCACCCGCGGACTGCTGGTCGATCAGGCCGTTGATGACGATCCAGTAGGTGTTGCCCGGGACCAGATCAAAGCTGGTGAACGTGTCGATGCGGGTGAGAGTGGGGAGGTCGCCCTGGTGGGTGGTGCCGGCGACGAGGACGTTGTTCTCGTCGGCCTGGCCGTTGCCGTCGTTGCCCCACAGATCGATGCGGACCGCCGGAGCGCTGCTGCCGCCGCCCTGCAGCCACATGCCGAACTGGACGATGCGGTTGTCGGCCGGAGCGACAAAGCTCTGAGCGTAGATGTCCGAACCGGACGCGCCGCCAATAGAGCTGATGTTCGCGCCGAACTGGCCGTTGTCAAAGACGGTCTGCGCCGAGGCCAAGCCTGCGGTCGCCGCGAGAGCGGCTGCGATAGTCATAACCTTCATGTCTCGTCTCCTTCTCTACCCTCAGTTGGGTATGTACATCCACGCGGTCGCCGCCTCTCGTGAACTACGAGCAGCCCGATCGCTGGGGCAGAATGTACCAGAAATCGCTGAGGAAAACTGTGAAAACAACCAATACTGGGCCAGTCACGACGAAAATTCGCATTCTGATCGGGAGTGACTAGCCGCGGGACATGCTCTCACGGACCAGCATCAGCTCCAGCGTCTGCACCACAAACCCGATCTCCCGGTCGGTCATCTGCGTGTAAAACGGCAACGCGATCGTCCGCTGGCTCACGCTCTCGGCGATCGGGAACGACCCCTCTTTATACCCAAACAATTCCCGATAGAGTGGCTGCAGATGGATACAGGGGAAGTAGTCCGCAGCCCCGACGTCGTGCCGGCGCAGGCTCGCGATGATCCGGTCGCGTTCTTCCCTGCCCCACCCGGCGGCGAGCCGGACCACGAAGACGAACCAGCTCATGTCCGTCGCCTCGTCCACCGTGGGCAGCGTGAGCTCGCTCCGGTGCATGAGCCTCGTGAGGTAGGCCCGAGCCACGCGTTGGCGGCCCTCGATGAGCGAGTCGAGGCGACGCATCTGCGCGACGCCCACCGCGGCCCGCATCTCGTCGAGCCGGGCGTTGTAGCCGAGACGTTCGTGGGCGAGCCAGGTGCCGAGCGTCGATTCGCCGGGCTTGGGGATGGGCCGGCCCTGGTTGCGGAGGCTTCGGCACGTGGCCGCGAGGTTCTCGTCGTCGGTCACGATCATGCCGCCTTCGCCGGTCGTGATCTGCTTGTTGGGGTAGAAGCCGAACACACCGGCCCGACCAAAGCTGCCGCACCTGCGGCGCTGGTGGGTCGTGCCGAGGGCTTCGCAGCAGTCCTCGACCAGCGGGATCTCGTGCCGGCCCGCGATCGCCGCGTACTCGTCCATGAACGTTGGATTGCCGAGCGCCTCAACGGCGAGGATGGCCTTGGTCCGAGGCCCGATCGCCGCCTCGACCCGCTCGGGGTCCATGTTCAGGCTGGACGGGCAGATGTCAACGAACTTGGGCGTCGCGCCGACCATCAGGATGACGTTCGAGGAAGCGACGAACGAGAACGGCGTCGTGATCACCTCGTCGCCCGGTCCGATGCCGAGCGCCCGGAGCACGAGATGCAGCCCGTCGGTCCCTGAAGAGACGCCGACGCCGTGTCGACACCCGGCGCGCTCAGCGACCAGCGACTCGAATTCTTCGAGGAAGGGGCCCTGACTCAGGCGTCCGGAACGCAGCACGTCCAGCACGAGGCGTTCTTCGTCGATGCCCACGTCGGGCCGGCTCAAGGGGATTTCGTCAACCATCGGTTCGCGCTCCCTGCGACACGGGCTCCGGTCGGCGCCCGGGCCGTGTCCGCGCACGGGACCCGCTGCCCGGGAGCACCAGAATACAGCCTAGCGCCGGGAAGGATCGGCCACCGCGGTTCGGAGTCTCCCGAGCAAGTCGGCGATGGTCAGCCCCGCGAGATCCGGCCCGCACGCGGCCTCCTCGCCCGCGCAAATCTGCCCCTTCATGCGGTTGAATGCGGTGATGACCGTGGAGTGGTTTGGACGCTTCATGCCCCGGGCGATCTCCGGGTAGCTCAGCGTCGTGAACTCACGAGCGAGCGTGACGATCAGGCCCCGTGTCAGCACAACGCGGCGGTGACGACCACGCCCGTAGAGGTCCTCGGTCGTCACCCGCATCTGCTCGCAGCAGGTGCGGATGATGGCGTCGAGCCGGATCGGGCCGCGCTGCGCCGGGCGCCTCGCGGAGGCCCCCTCGCCGGCACGCAACGCCGTCCGGACCGCGTCCGCGTCGATCGGCGTGGTGCCGCCGGAATCCGAACGGGACCGGCTCTCACGCGGCAGCAGACGTCTGACCGCGGCGACCTGCGTGAGCAGCCCCTCGATCTCGCGAACGTTTCGACGGTTCTGCTCCAGCGCGCGCTGGACGAGCATGGAAATCCCGTCCTCGGTGAAAACCAACCCCCGGCGGGCTGCCAGTGAGACCAGCAACTGCCGGCACAACGCGTCGTCGGGTTCGTCGATGCGGACCACCGCCCCGCCCATGAACCGCGAGACGAGCTGGTCGCTCAACTCCGCGATCTTGCGGGGCGGCTCATCGGAGGCGAGCACGATCCGGGCCTGCTTCAGCCCCACGGCATCGAGGGTGTGCAGCAACTCAGTCTGCGTGGACTGCTTGCCGCGGAGGAAATGGACATCATCGATGCACAGCAGCGTGACGCCGCGCCAAGTCTTGCGGAACGCGTCCATCCCGCGATTCTGGATCGCGTTGATGAATTCGTTCGTGAAGGCTTCGGCGGTGACATAACGCACGCGAGCCCCGGGGGTGCGTTCCAGAGTCCGCCGGGCGATGCCTTCGAGCAGGTGAGTTTTACCCACGCCCGACGGTCCGTGCAGAAACAGCGGGCTGAACGCGGCATCGTCGATGCCCTCGGCGATCCGGAGCGCGGCGCGGTGCGCAAGCCGGTTGCTCTCGCCGACGAGGAAATCCTCCAGCCGAGCGCGGGGGACAAAGCCCCCCGCCGCCGGTTTGCGCCTTGAGGGTGCGGGGCCGGGTGCGGGGCGCGGGCTGGTCTCAGGTCGGGGGGGTGCATGCTCGGGCGTCGCGTCGTCGGGCTGTCGCTCGACCCTGACCCTGACCGCCTTCGTCGAATCCCCTTCGGCCTCCATCGCCCTTCTGATCGCCGGAACCACGTTCCGGTCGAGGACCTGAGCCATGAAGGATGAGGGGGCAACGACCTCGACCGACTCGCCGGCAACCTCGATCCTGGCACCCTGGCCGAGGTACCGCCCGAACCGGGCCTGACCGAGGTCCTCGCGGACCCGATCGCGGATGGCGTCAAGCCGGGCGTCCTGCTCCGTGCTTCTGCTTTGTCGGCCCTGGCTGGCATCGTGCATTCGCCTCCGCGTTGCCCGATCGGTCCCGAACTCGTCCGTCATCGTTCCCCACCATCCATCGAGGGAATCCGGAGGCCGCAAAGCACCCACACCGATCGCGCCCGACGGAGTTCAACTCCGCGGCACGCCATCACAATCAGGGCGCTGCAAGCTCTGGGTACCGATCCACTGGAAACGAATCCGTTCACCCCACCCGGCGTGACTTGGCCCCACTCCCGACGCTCGCGATTGCTTGCGTTCGGCTGGCCCGTCGGGTCGCTCACCGTTCCTTGGTTGAGCGGGGCAAATGTAGCGGGACATGGTGCGCCCGACAATCACCTCCGAAGTGTCTTTCTGCGCCAAACGCCGCAGGCACCGCGCCCGCAACGATTTGTGAAGACAAGAAAAAGTTTCCCACCATGACCCGGGCGTGTGTGGATATCTCAGGGATTACGGTTGTTGTGATGCCCGCAGATTACCCTGTTTTCCTAGGACATCCTGCGTGAGAGCGACGTAGGCGACACGTCGTTCGGTCTCGCGGAACCCGAGCGCCGCGTACAGGCGCCGTGCCGGCGCGTTGCGGGCATCGACAGCGCAGCGCAACTCACGGCCGTGGGCCGACGATGCCGCGATCGCGCGCTGCAGCAGCAGACGCCCCAGACCCAGCCCCCGAACCGACGGGGATATGCCCACATACACCAGCTCGACGCACGACTGGGCGGGGCACTTGTTGAGTAGCACGCACCCCTCCAGAGCGCCCTCCCGCTCGACGAGCCACCACAGGGCCGGGTCGAACGTGCCGACGTCTCTGTGAGCGGCGATGATGTCGTCCAGCGTGCGCATGCCGGCGAGCTCCGGGCAGTCCAACGTGTCCTCGTAGCTGGCTTCGAGTGCCCGCCGGAGGTCGCGCTCGGCTTCAGGAGAGCCGTCCATCGCCCGGACGCGGATCCCCGAGGGCCAGGCGGAGTCGCCGAGAGGCTGAATCGGCTTGCCCGCAGCGACGTCGCCCGCCGACTCTCGGATCTGCAGCGACTTGGCGAGGTAGTAGAGGTCGGTCAGCCGCTTCAGGCCCGCCAGTTCGAACGACGCGGCCGCCCACCGCTCGCGCGGCTGGGCGAGGGCCTGAATCAGGTGGGCCTTCGCTCCGTACCCGTGCGCAGCGAGCCTGACAGCCTCGCGGATCGCCGTGGCTCGGTCTCGGCTGGCCTCCGGCGGTCCGCCGCCCACCCCGCCGGAGACGAAGAGCATCACCGTTCGGCCCGCGCCGATGACTGGTAGACAGACCTGTCTGACCTCGTGTATGTCGTTGCGGAGACTCACCGCGGCCGCCAGAAGGGTAAGGTCGATCCCGAAGGTTGGTGCCTGTTCGAGAAAGTTCTGCACGGTCGCGTCCGGGACCGAGGTGCCGCCGCCGAGGAGCCTGACCAGCGCCTCGCGCTGCAGTTCCGGCGATACCGGCATTCCCACCGGTGCGCCGTCCGCGGCGTGCCCCGCGGGCACCGATGCCGCGTGGTCGTCAGCTGCTCTGCTCGAACCGTCTCTGGGCATGGCTGCTCCGGCGTGAGATCGTGGGGGCGGGCCACTCGATGCGAACCGCGCCGTTGACCGCTGCGCACATGTCACTAGACTACGCCGAACCCCCCAGCGCTGGAACCGCCAGCGGGAGTCCTCATATGCGATCGAATCTCCGTGGCACCGTTGCCCGTCTCTGTGCGTTCCTGCTGGCCTGCGTCGCCATTGTGCCGGCGATGGGTCTGGCTCCCGAGCCCGACCCGGTCTCCAAACGCTGGCAGCTCGAAGTCACGCCGGGCGACCTCCAGGTGGCCTATGTCAACACACTCGACGGTGCCGGGGCGTACGCCTACTTCACCTATACGGTGACCAACAACACCGGAACCGACCTCGAATTTGTGCCATCTTTCGTTCTGACGACCGATTCGGGCCTCTCGATGATGTCCGGGCTGGGCGTGCCGGCGAGCGTGACCGAGCACATCCTGCGATCGCTCGAGCACCCCTTCATGCAGGACCAGGTTGACATCCTGGGACCCATCCAGCAGGGGCCCGAGAACGCCAAGCACGGGCTGGTGGTCTGGCCCTTAAGGGACTTCGGGGCCGACGAGATCCGGGTCTTCGGGGCCGGCTTCAGCGGCGAGACCGAGACTATCGAACTGACCGACCCCCGGACGGGCGAGGAGGTCGAGTTGATCTTCCGGAAGACCCTCATGCTCCGGTTTGCCTCCCCAGGGGAGATCCGTGTGGGCGAAATGGGCGATGACGCCTTCCCGGTCATCGAAAAGCGCTGGATCATGCGATAAAGGCCGCCTAGGCTCTCTGCCCGATGGTTTGTTCTGTCCCAGGACGGATCTCGGGCCGACCTCGAACCGGAGACCTGATCAGTTATGGCACACAAGAAAGCCGGCGGCTCGACCAAGAACGGCCGCGACTCGAATCCCCAGTACCTCGGCGTCAAGCTCTTCGGCGGTGAGGCGGCCAAGCCCGGCGCGATCATCATCCGCCAGCGCGGCACCAAGTTCCAGCCCGGTTTCAATGTCCGTCGCGGCAGCGACGACACGTTGTTCGCGGTGGAGAACGGCAAGATCGTCTTCCAGGGCCGCAAGGTCCACGTCGATCCGTTCGACGCGGATGCACCCCGGCCGCAGTGGCTCCGCGAGTATCGCGCAGCCCACGCCTCGCAGAACTGAGCGACTCTCTCAGTCAACGTACCGTTCGAATCACGCCGGGTCTCCCCGGCGTTCTTTTTGCGCGCGCAGGTCGGTGGTGCCAGCCGAGACAACGGCCCCCTGCCGGTCCGGCGTTCAGGCCCGTCGGATCCACGCCTGCAACTCGGGCGCGATCAATCCGGCGAACTCCTCGCAGAGTGCGACGAGGTCCGCGAGCGCTTCGGGCTTGAGCGCTTTCTTCGCGGCGCAGATGATCTGCCCGTGACCGACGTGAAACGTCGCCCACTTGGGGACGCCGACCAACCAGGCCTGCATCTCGGGGCTGAGCAGTACCGCGGCAAAGTCCTCGTCGTCGGCATCGACGAACCACCGCTTGTTGAACTCGTCGTTTTCGAGCCGCAGATCGCCCTTGCCGAGCATGCCCGCGATGCGGTGGCCGAAGTGCTCGGGGGTGAGGGCGAGCGATGGCCACGAGGTCGGGCACGGCATGGCCGCGAGCGTGTGCGAGACCTGGACAGTCGTCTGGCCCGTGCTCACCACGTAGCGGTGCTGGAGCAGGACCAGCGGCGGCTCTCCCGCCGGGTTGCGGGCCATCCACGCCAGGCCCTTGCCGCCGGTGCGCAGATGCGAGAGGTGCGCATACGGGGCGAACGCGGCGTCTTTCTCCTCGATCTTGGCGAACGCGGCGTAGGTGAGCCCGAAGGGTGCACACGCATCGGCGATGGCGGACGCCTGCCTGTTCGCAGCCGCCTTGGTGCCCTTGGAAATAGCCACGATCAGCAGCAGGAACCCGAACAACACCGCAGCACCAACCACGACGGGCACGCGGACCGACTGCGACGTCGTCACCGCCAGGGTGACCACGATCATCAGCGCAGCGGTCATGGAGACGAGGAGAAACCGCCGCCTGCGGCCGCGGTCGGTCATGACGGTTGGCCCGCGACCGATGCGCCGTGGATCGCGGCGATGTGACGGAGCAGGCCGGGGACCGCGTCGAGTCGCTGCTGCGTCGCGCCGTCCGAGGCGGCGTTGGCCGGGTCGGGGTGGCACTCGATAAAGAGCGCCTGCACGCCCGCGGCCGTCGCGGCGCGGGCCAGGAGCGGCGCACGCTCGGGTCGACCGCCGGTCTGGCTCCCCGAGCCGGGAAGCTGGGTGGAGTGCGTGGCGTCGAAGCACACGGGCGGCGAACCGCCACCGACATCGAGCTCGAGCAGGTCACCCAGCCCGAGGAAGTCGTTGACCAGGCGGTGGTAGCCGAAGAATGTGCCTCGTTCGGTGAGCATCGTGTTGGTGCACCCGGCCTCGGCGAGCTTGTTCACCGGGCCGCGCATCTCCTCGGGGGAGAGGAACTGGCCCTTCTTGACGTTGACGCCCCGGCCGTGCTTGGCGGCGGCCTGTCCGGCCGCCAGCAGCAGATCGGTCTGGCGGCAGAGGAAGGCGGGGATCTGGAGGAGGTCGACGACCGCAGCCACCTGCCCGCACTGCTCCGGGGCGTGGACGTCGGTCGTGACGGGCACGCCGAGCGCGTCGCGGACCTCCGCGAGTTGGGCGAGGCCGGCCTCGAGCCCGGGGCCCCGCGCCGAGCCGATGCTCGTGCGGTTGGCCTTGTCGAAGCTCGCCTTGAAGATGAAGGAAAGCCCGAGTTCCCGGCAGACAGCGCCGACGGTGCGGCCGACCTCGAGGGCGAGCTCGACAGATTCGAGCACGCAGGGCCCGGCGATGATGGTCAGCGGGCGGCCCGATCCGATCTCGATGTCGCCGACTCGGCAGGTTCTGGTCATGCGGCAAGGGTACGCCCGGCGTGGGGCCGGTCCTACTGTTGACCAGTCCCGGGCGGGTAGCTCAGTTGGCTAGAGCATTCGCTTTACACGCGAGAGGTCCCGGGTTCGAGTCCCGGCCTGCCCATTCTGCACGTGCCCCGCCGAGCGGTGTTGGGGCTCCGCCGTGTTCGGCGATTGCATTTCTCCTCCGCGGCGTCGTGCGCCGGCCGCCGAGCTTTGCGTCATACTCCGATTGTGAACGTCCTCGATATCGCCTATTCGCTGGCTGCGCTGGTGACCGCTCCCTGGTGGATGCGGAAGACGCGGTCCGGCTGGGCGGAGCGGTTCGCGCGGGTTCTGCCGGAGCTGCCGCCGAAGCGGCCGGGTGTGCCCCGCATCATGGTGCACGCGGTGTCGGTGGGGGAGGTCAACGCGCTGCGGGAGCTCGTGCCGCTGCTGGTAGGCGAGGCCGATGTCGTGGTGACCGCGAGCACGGACACCGGGATCGCGCGCGCACGCGAGCTGTTCGCCGAGCGGTGCGCCGTCGCGAGATACCCGCTGGACGGCTCGGGGGCCGTGCGGCGGTTTCTCGACGCGGTGCAGCCGGACGCCGTCGGGCTGGTCGAGCTGGAGCTGTGGCCGAACTTCGTGCGTGAGTGCGCCGCCCGCTCCATCCCCGTGGCGGTGATCAACGGGAGGCTGAGCGAGCGGTCGTTCCGGGGGTACCGGCGAATCCGGCGTTGGATCTCACCGGCGTTCTCGTCGCTCTCGGTCGCGGCGGTGCAGGACGAGGCATACGCCGAGCGATTCGGCGCGATGGGCGTGCCGGCCGACCGGGTCGCGCTGACCGGCTCGATGAAGTTCGACAGCTCGCGGATCGAGGACGATGTCGAGGGCTCGGCGGAGCTGGCAGCGGCGATGGGGATCGATCGGGCGGGGTTGCTCGTCGTCGCGGGGAGCACCGGCCCCGGCGAGGAGACGCTGCTGCACGGGGCGTGCCTGCGGGCGAGCGAGATCGTGGGACGCCAGGTGCAGTTGCTGTGCGCCCCGCGCAAGCCGGAACGGTTCGAGGAAGCGGCGCGGGCGTTGCCGGGGTGCGCGCGCAGGACGGCGCCGGGCGGCGGCGACGGTTCGCGGTTCCTGCTCGACACGCTCGGCGAGCTGCGGCAGGCCTATTCGCTGGCAGATGTCGCGGTGGTGGGGCGGTCGTTCTTCGACCAGCACGGCTCGGACCCGATCGAGCCGATCGCGCTTGGGTGTCCGACGATCATCGGCCCGGCGGTGTCGGACTTTGCCGAGATCGTGCGGGTGCTCGAGTCGGCGTCCGGTCTGGTGCGGGCCGATCGGGGGGATCTGGGTGAGGTGATCGCCGGGCTGCTTGGCGACGCGACTCGGCGGGAGGATCTCGTGGCTAACGGCCGCGAGTGCATCCGGACCCTGCAGGGCGCGAGCGCGAGGCATATGGAGCTGCTGATGTGGCTCGCGGGCACGGGCGGGGCAGCCGTGCGGACGGGGGGCGACGGGGTCGTCGCTAGACCGGGCTGAGCGACTCGCCGCACTTTTTGCAGAAGCGCGCGTCGGCGTCGTGGTCGTCTGAAGCGCACTCCGCGCAGACGATCCGGCGGGCCTTGGGGTTACGCCGGCTGGTCAGTTCGGCGGTGACGATGCCGGTGGGCACGGCGATGATGCCGTAGCCCATGATCATGACCACCGAGGCGAGCATCTTGCCCGCCGGGGTGATCGGCGAGACGTCGCCGTAGCCGACGGTGGTCATGGTGACGATCGCCCAGTAGACACCCTGCGGGATGCTGGTAAAGCCGGTGCCCTCGGCGCCTCCCTCGACGAGGTACATCGCCGAGCCGATGACCATGACCAGGGTGACCACGCTGACCAGGAAAACGGCGATCTTGGGCAGGCTGGCCCGGACGGCGTCCATCAATGCGGCCGACTCGCCGACGAAGCGGGCCAGCTTGAGCACGCGGAAGACCCGGATCAGCCGCAAGGCACGGATCACGAGCAGGGCTTGCGAGCCGGGAACGAGCAGGCTGATGTAGGTGGGGAGGATGGCCAGCAGGTCCACCACGCCGAAGAAGCTGCGGGCGTAGTTGCCCGGCTGCTTCACGCACCAGAGGCGGAGGAGGTACTCGACGGTGAAGAACCCCGTGAAGACCCATTCGGCCCTGATGAAGAGCGGGCCGTGCGAATCGCGGAGGGAGCCGACACTCTCGAGCATGACGACGAGCACGCTCCCGACGATGGCCAGCAGCAGTGCGACATCGAAGGCCCGGCCCATCGGCGTTCCGGTGCCGAAGATGATGGTGTAGACCCGGGAGCGGAGCGGGCCGTCGGCCGAGCTGATCATGCGGGGAGTCTACACGCGGGACGCGGGGCCGGGCCTCGGGTCTTCTGCCCCGGGGCTGGTTGGCGTGGCGGCGAGCGACGGTGGCGCGGCTGCGTGTATAGTCCGCACATGATTCCGGCTGTGGTCTTTGACGACGGGCTGGGCGAACTCGCCCCGCTGACTCACCTCCGTGCAGCGTTCGACGTGCGGACGGGGGCCCTGACGACGCTCGAGCGGCTCCGGCACACGCTGGGGTTGCAGATCGTTTCGCTCTATGTGCCCGAGGCGTTGGCCGACCTCACCGCCGAGGCGCACGACCTGCCGATCAACCGGCTGCCGTCGGATCTGGCCGAGGTCTTCGTGATCAACGGGCGGTGCCCGATCCCCCCCGAGCAGCTGCGGAACCCCGAGCCCGGCGTGATCTACGTCGAGCCCGAGTCGAACACGCCGGTGGGCGGGAAGCTGGCGCTGATCGACGCGATCCGCGTGCTGGTGGGCGAGACACCGGACGTGAGGGTCGAGACGCTCGAGGGCCCGGTGCTGATGAACCGGCCCTGGCATTTCCGTTCGGTGCGCGACCACGCGATCCGGTTTGATCTGGAGTTGATCCGGACGACGCGCACGTTCAAACCGGTGCCGGAGGGTGTGCTGGTGATCGGGGAGCGCGACCGGGTGCTGGTCGATCACGACGCGACGGTCTATCCCGGCGCGACGCTCGATGTTGAGGACGGGCCGATCTCGATCGCCGGTGGCGCCGTGCTGCGGCCGGGGGCGGTGGTGATCGGGCCGACGGCGATCGGCCCGCACACGGTGATCAGCGAGCACGCGGTGATCCGGGCCAACACGGCGATCGGCCGGCGGTGCAAGATCGGCGGCGAGGTCTCGGGGACAGTCTTTCAGGGGTTCGCCAACAAGGTGCACGACGGCTTTCTCGGCGACTCGTGGGTGGGCGAGTGGAGCAACCTCGGCGCGGGAACGACCAACTCGAACCTGCTCAACACCTACAGCGAGATCATCAGCCAGGCGACACCCGGCGGTCGGCGGGAGCACACGGGCGAGACATTCCTTGGCGCGATGATCGGCGACCACGTCAAGACGGCGATCGGGACGCGGATCATGACCGGGTCGGTGATTCATACCGGGGCGATGTGGGCCGCGAGCGAGGCGGTGTCGGGGTGTGTTGAGCCGTTCGCCTGGGTGACCGACGCAGGGCGGCGGAGCTACCGGCTGGACAAGTTCCTCGATGTGATGGGCGACGTGATGGCGCGGCGTGATGTGGAGCCGAGCGACGCGTATGTGGAGCGGTTGCGGGGGCTGCATGGGGAAGCAGAGCACTAGCAAGCGGGGCGTTCCAGCTGAGACAACAGCCCGCCTCCGGGCTGTTCGGCTCGATCCCTCGGGATCGCCTCTCTCCGGTCGCGCGCTGTCAAACGCGCTGCAACTCCTCGTGCCGACCGTCTCGAAGATTCCTGCCGACTACGCGAGATTCTTGAAGAGGCATAACGGCGGAACCCCACTTGTTCGCGGGTTCTCGTTCCATCACCCGAAGCGCGGAGCGCAGGAGTACTGCGTAGACGAGTTTCTCGGCATCGAGGATGAATCGCTGGTCTCGGGGACGTCTCAGGGCATTCTGACCGCGTTGGTCAAGCGGCGAGAGTTCATCCCGGCCGAGTTCATCCCGATCGGTAGTGCGGTCCGTGATGACCTTCTGCTGCTGTGCGTCGAAGAGCGAAGCCGCTGTTACGGCGAGGTCTGGTTGCTCGAATGGGACTCTGCCGTGTGTAGAGTCGATCAGATCGCACCGCCGAACAATTCGCTGCACTTCGTCGCCGAGAGCTTCGCTTCGTTTCTTGCGGGTCTGTACGAAACCGACTAGTCCCTCCGTGACGCTACCATCTCCGCGATGAAAACCCTCTACCTCATCGACGGCTTCGCCCAGTTCTTCCGGGCCTACCACGCGATCCGCACGCCGATGACCAGCCCGGTGACCAAGGAGCCGACGAACATGACGTTCGGCTTTGTGGGCATGATGCTCAAGCTGCTCCGGGGTGAGGGGCAGATGGGCGGGCCGCCGGACTATGTCGCGGTGGTGATTGATGTCTCGGGCGACCGGGGCACGTTCCGCTCGCAGCTCTACCCGGACTACAAGGCCACGCGCGACGCCCCGCCGGAGGATCTGATGCCGCAGGTGGAGCGGGCGCTCGCGATGCTGCGGGCGGCGGGGGTGCCGGTCCTGGGTGCGGAGGGCTTCGAGGCCGACGATGTGATCGCGACGATCGCGAGCACGTTCAGCGAGCGGCACCCGGACGTGCGGGTGCGGATCGTGAGCAAGGACAAGGACCTCAAGCAGCTGCTCGGCGAGGGCGTGCCGCCGACGGAGATGTACGATGTGCACACCGACGAGGTGATCACCGCCGAGACGCTCCGCGAGGAGTTCGGCATCACGCCGGCGCAGGTGATCGACATGCTGGCGCTGATGGGCGACACGGTCGACAACGTGCCGGGGGTGCCGGGAGTCGGGCCCAAGACCGCAGCCCAGTTGGTGGCCGAGTTCGGCTCGGTCGAGGCGGTGGTGGCCGAGGTGCGCGAGGAGAAGGCCAAGAAGGACTGGAAGATCAAGGGCAAGCGGCGGGAGAAGATCCTCGAGGCCGCGGAGGCGGGGGTGCTGGAGCTGTCGAGGTCTCTGGTCGCGCTGCGGCACGACGTGCCGGTCGAGATGGACCTCAATGCGTCGGCGACGGCGGGCTTCCGCCTCGGCGAGTGGCAGCCGCTGCTGGAGGAGCTGGGGTTCAACCGGTACCAACACGAGCTCAAGCAGATGCTCGGCGGCGGGACCGAAGGCGCAGCGGGTCAGTCGGAGGCGGCTGCAAAAGCGACGGCCCGCAAGCGGCGGAAGGCAGCCGACGAGCCGGGCGGGTTGTTCGCCGGGCTGGATGACGACGAGGACGGCTCGGCGGTCAGCGAGGCCGACGGCGAGTACCGGTGTGTGCGCACAAAGACGGAACTCGCCGAATTGGTCGCGGCACTCGAAGCAGCCGAGGCGATCGCGGTGGACACGGAGACGACATCGATCAGGCCGATGCGGGCCGATCTCGTGGGGCTGTCGTTCGCGGTCGAGGCGGGGAGCGGGTGGTACGTGCCGGTGCGCTCGCCGGAGCCCGAGACGCACCTGGACGAGGCGGCGGTGCTGGGCGCGCTGCGGCCGGTGCTCGAGGACGCGAGCAAGCCCAAGCTGGGGCACAACCTTAAGTACGACATCCTCGTCCTCCGCCGCGCGGGGGTCGAGCTTCGGGGGCACGTCGCGGTGACCGGCGGCGAGGACTGGGGCGGCGGAGACTCGATGATCGCCAGCTATCTGGTCGATGCATCGCGGTCGAGCCACTCGATGGACGCGTTGGCGATGGCGCTGCTCGAGCGGCGGAACATCCCGATCTCGGAGCTGATCGGCTCGGGCAAGAAGCAGAAGACGTTTGATACGGTGCCGCTGGACCGGGCCACGCCCTACGCGGCCGAGGACGCGGACGTGACGCTGCAGCTGAGCAGGCGGCTGTTGCCCGAGGTCCGCGAGATGGGTCTGGGCGACCTGTTCGGCAATCTGGAGATGCCGCTGGTGGACGTGCTGGCCGAGCTCGAGTGGAACGGCATCCGCGTGGACCCTGGCGAGCTGGACCGGCAGCGCGGGCGGATCGAGGGGCGGGTCAAGGACCTCCGCAACGAGATCGCCGACGAGGCGATGGGCGCGGTCGGGCGCGAGTTTGACGCCGACTCGCCGAAACAGCTCGCCGGCGTGCTCTTCAACAAGCCCGACGCGGCCGACCCGGGGCTGGGGCTCCGCGTGATCAAGCGTGGCAAGACGGGGCCCTCCACCGACGCCGAGGTGCTCGAGAAGCTCTCGCAGGACGCGTCGATCGAGACGCCGATACCCGACCTGATCCTGGAGTACCGCCAGCTCACCAAGCTCGTGAACACGTATCTGGTCAACCTCGTCGAGGAGATCGATCCGCGAACGAAGCGCATCCACGCGAGCTTCAACCAGACCGTCGCGGCCACCGGGCGGTTGAGCTCGAGCGACCCGAACCTGCAGAACATCCCCATCCGCACCGAACTCGGCCGCGAGATTCGTAAGGCGTTCGTCGCCGAGCCCGGGCACCTGCTTGTCGCGGCCGACTATTCGCAGATCGAGCTGCGGCTGCTGGCGCACCTGTCGCGCGACCCGGCGCTGATCGAGGCGTTCCGCGCCGGGCAGGACATCCACGCCGCGGTCGCGGCCCAGATCCACAGCGTGCCGCTCGAAGAGGTGACCCGCGAGCAACGCAACGGCGCGAAGATGGTCAACTTCGGCATCGTCTACGGCGTGACCGCGTTCGGGCTGGCGCGGCGGCTTGGTGTCTCCAACAGCGAGGCCGGCGAGATCATCGACGGCTACAAGCGTCGCTTTGCGGGGATCACGACGTTCCTTGAGGAGTGCGTCGCGCAGGCGCACGAGCAGGGCTACGTCGAGACGATGATGAAGCGTCGGCGGCCGATACCCGACATCGACTCTCGCGACCAGAACCGCCGCGCGCTCGCCGAGCGGATGGCGATCAACAGCGTCGTGCAGGGCTCCGCGGCCGACCTGATCAAGATCGCCATGGTGGACCTGCACCGACGCCTCAGCCCCCGTGCTGCGGCTTGGCGAGAGGGGGCGCCCGCCGAGATCGAGGGCGTCCGGATGCTGCTGCAGATCCATGACGAGTTGGTCTTCGAGGCACCCAAGGACCGGGCCGAGGCCGTCCGCGACCTGATTGTCGCGAGAATGGAGGCCGCGATGGTGCTCGATGTGCCCCTGGTGGCGGATGCGTCGGTCAGCCAGGACTGGTTTGGGGCCAAATAGGGCCTCTGAGCGGCGGCGGGCGCGATCGATCACTCGGCGGTGCATCCGTCGGAGGGGACTGCACGATTCCCAGCGAGAGCCGCCGTCGGGGTGGCTGTCGCTCACGTCGGGGTCGCTGGCTCGGTCATGAGCCGGACCCGATCGCTCGAAGGGAACCACCCAATGCTGCCAGTCATGTTGTCCGTCGTCGCCGCGTTATCGAGTTCCCCCGTTGCGGGCCAGCCGGCCGATGACAGCGCGTCGCCGTTGCCGGAACGGGTCGTGGCCAGCTTCCTCGACGAGACGGCCGGCGAGCAGTGGATCACGGTGAACGACGGCGTGATGGGCGGCCGCTCGACCGGCGGGCCCTCGTTCGCCGACGGGCTGATGACCTTCTCGGGCGTGACCAACACCAACGGCGGCGGGTTCTCGTCGATCCGGACCCGGCCGGCCGAGTGGGCGTTCGGTGATGCCGAGGGCCTGCTCTTCCGCGTGCGGGGTGACGGGCGGAAGTACATCGCGGCGGTCACGACAAGCACGAAGATCGGGAGCTGGGACGTGAGCTACTGGGCCGAGTTCCAGACCAGCGGCGATGGCCGGTGGCAGACGGTGACGCTGCCGTTTGCGAGCTTTGTCCCCACGATGTTCGGCGAGGATGTCAGCGGACGCGTCGCCGCTCTCGAACCGCGTGACGCCAGGACGCTCGGGCTCTACATCTACGACAAGAAGGACGGGCCGTTCAGGATCGATGTGGCGTGGATCGGCGCGTACTCCGACGCGGCGGACGCGCCGAGTGAAGCGGGAGCGGTCGGGTCCGGTGACATGGCCGCCGCAGCAGGAGCGTTGGCGGTGCTGGAACTCGCCATCGAGCGTGGGGCGCCCCGGTTCAACGCCGGCCGGCAGGACGCTTGCGCCGACATTTACGAGGTCGCGATGCGATCGCTCACGGTCATGCCCAGCGGGCTCGATGCGGGTGTGGTGAAGGCACTCGAACGGGGCCTGGCTGCGGGCGCACGCGAGCACGACCAGACCGAGCGGGCGTGGGCGTTCCGGCGGGCGATGGACGAGGCGCTCGTGCTGCTCGCAGAGCGGTCGGGGTCGGTCGCCGGGGCGGACTGATCGCGGCGGGCTCTCCCGGCGTTGTTCGGGGCCGAGACCGACCGGGCGTCTACGCTTCTGTAAGTGTCGGGGACCGAACGGGAGGGAACAGCGATGGGTGCTCAAGCCAAGGCGTCGGGCAAGCTCGTGATTGGGTTCGGTGTGGTGATGATCGTGCTGGGCCTGGCGGCCTACTTTCTGACCGGGCGATCAAGCGTGACGGCGATGATCCCGAGCTTCTTCGGCGTAGCGCTGGTCGCGTGTGGAGCGGCAGCCGCGAAGTTTGGCCGGCCCGCGATCATCGCGGCGTTCGTCCTCGGCCTCCTCGGGATCGGAGGCCCGCTGGGGCGGGTGGTGCCTGAGGCGATCAAGGACGGCCTGACGCTCAACGCGGCGACCATTGTGCAGTTGGTGTTCGCTGCACTCTCGGCATTGATGGTCGTACTGCTCCTGGCGCGGAAGTCCAGCAAGGGCTAGCCGCGGCCGGTTCGGAGGCTCAGTCCATCCGTTCGAACCTGATGCCCCTTGCGCGGCCGTTCTCCACGATCAGCGCCGTGGCCTTGCCCGATGCGTCGGTCTCAAACGTCGCGATCGCCACGGGGAAGCCGCCGTTGAACTTCTTTTCGGTGTCGGGCTTGAGCGGGACATCATCGAACCGGCGGTGGCGGAGGACGAGGTGGTCGTCCACGAGGGCGATCGTGTACACCGTCTCGAGTTCTTCGCAGAAGTAGCGGCCGGTGTAGGCGGCGAGAGCGTCGGCGTCGGGCTTCCACCCTTCGTCTTCGAGGCGTTTGGCGGGGTGGTCGCCGTTCTGGTGGAGCATGATCGACTCGGCCTTGCCGCTCTCGCCCACGTTGAAGGTGATCGTCGCGGGAACGACCGTGAACTTGAACCCGTTGGGCGAGATGGGGACGATCTCGAAGGCCGGCTGGCCCGTGGCCTGAGCCATGTACTTCTCGCCCTCGCGCCAGAATCGGACGACGAACCCCGGGACCTCTTCCAACTCGTAGCGCCCGGCGAACGCGTCGAAGGTGGTCGCGTCAAACGACGCCGGATCGAACGCGACGGCATCGCTCGGCTCGTCCTCTGACGCGGCGTCCTTGGACGGGAGCTCCTCCATGTGGTCTTCGAAGAACGCGGTGGCGACCGCGTCGGAGATGGTGCCGGCGAAGGCCGCGTTGTTGCTCTGGGTGATGACCGCGGCGTCGAGCTCGGGGAAATACAGGACCATCGAGCGGTGCGCGGTATCGGCCCCGCCGTGGTGGATGCGCTTGAGGCCGCGGAACTCGTCGATGAAGAGCCCGAAGCCGTAGCTGGTGGGGGTGCCGTTGGTCAGCACGTAGGGCGTGGTCATCTGCTCGAAGATCTCGGGGCCGCCGAGCTGGCCGGTCTTGTAGTTGCGCACCCACTTTGCCAGGTCTTCGACGGTGGTGTAGATGCCGCCAGCGCCGGTCGAGCCGCCGAGGTCGCGGGCGATCATCCACCCGCCGTCCTCGTTCGGGGCGTAGCCCTCGGCCCGGTTCTCGATGAGCTGCATCGGGCTGGTGCGGACGAACGTGTCGTGCATGCCGAGGGGCTCAAAGACATTTTCCGCCATCCAGTCGGCGAACGTCTCGCCGGAGAGGCGTTCGACGGTCGTTGCGAGCAGCCCGAACGCGGTGTTGTTGTAGTTCCACTCCGCGCCGGGGCTGTTCTGGAGGCTCGGCTGGTGCTGGACGACGGTGATCAGTTCCTGCCGGTCGATGAAGTCGCCCCGGTCGAGGCGGCGGCCGGACATCGCGAGGGTGTTGAGAAACTCGCGGTAGCCGCTGGTGTGCGTGAGCAGGTGGCGGATGGTGACCGTCTCGCCGAGGTCGGGGAGTTCCGGGATGTGCGTGCGGATGTCATCGTCGAGGTCGAGCTTGCCCTGTTCGGCGAGCAGCATGATCGCGTAGGCGGTGAACTGCTTGGAGGTCGAGCCGATGTTGGTCCGGGTGTCGATCGCGAACGGCACGCCGAAGGTCAGGTCCGCCGCGCCGTACGCCTTGGCGAAGGTGATCTCGCCCTGCTCGACCACCGCGACGACGCCCCCCGGCGTGTGCGGGTCGTCGTAGGCGACCATGAGCTGATCAACGCGTCCCTCGGGGGTCGAGGCGAGCGGCTCGGCCTGGCGGATCTCGATGGAGTAGACGCCGGTTTCCTGTTCGAACGCGGCGACCTCGATGCGGTAGGTCCCGGCGGTCGTGGACTCGAACTGAAAGATCTCGCTGCCGCGAGCGGGGCCGTCGAAACGTCCGGCCAGTTCGCCGCTGGGGTTGTAGATACTCACGACCACATCGCAGCTGATCTGGTTGGCCGCGCCGTACACGAAGTAGCCCTCACCCAGGTCGAGCGTGTAGGCGTCGGTCGCGCCCTTCGAGAGCTCGCCGGAGACCTCGCGGTCGAGCGAGAGTGCCGCGGCGTCCTGCGCCGCGGCCAAGCCCGGGCCCGCGCCGAGGAGCACGGTCAGGGTGAGCAGCGACGGGGCGAACGACCGGCGGAATCGACGGGGGGCGGCGAGCGAGGGCATGCGAGGGTCTCCGGGATGAGCGTTGTCGCCGGTCGCGGGCGGCGGCGCGGGATATCTGAGTGACGACCGCCCCCGCGCTGGCAGGGGCAGCACCTTGTTGGAATTCCCGGGCGGCCTGTTTCGGACGCTGCGGGAACCAGCGGGAGATTAGTCGATCCACCGGCGCAGGAGGTCGGCGACCTCCGGCATCGAGCGGCAGACCTCGGTGGCGCCGGCCTCGGTCAGGGCTTCGGGGCTGGTCAGGTCGGCCAGCGCGATGACGCGCATGTCCGCGGCCACGGCCGCCTGCACGCCGCTGGTGGAATCCTCGACGACGATCGAGTTGGCGGGGTCGTGGCCCATGGTCCGTGCCGCGTGCAGGAAGAGCGCGGGGTCCGGCTTCCACCGCTCGATCTCGTAGGCGCTGAAGCGGCGGCCCTCGAAGCGGTCGAACCAGCCGTTGGCCCAGCGCGGCCGCCCGATGCGGCCGAGTGTCAGCTCCATCTTGGAGTGAGGGGCGTTGCTCGCGACCGCGTGGGAGATCTCGGCCTCGTCCAGCCAGTCGAGCAATTCGGCGGCGCCCGCCACCGCCGGGACACCCCGGCTCATGAACTGTTCGGCCATGCGTTCGCGGTACCGCGTGATGAAGGCATCACCGAGCGTGGCTCCGGTCTTGTGCTCGAGGAAGTCGCGGATCTCGTGCAGGTCGCGCCCTTTGAACCGCGCGACCGACTCCTCGGCCGTGACCGGCCACCCGAGCTCGGTGGCCATCGTGGCCAGCAGGCCGGTGGTGATGCGCTCGCTATCAACGAGCACGCCGTCGCAATCGAGAATGACCAGGGGCATTAGCGTGTTTCCGTGCAAGTGGCGCACACTGTAGAACCCGCCCGAAGAAGCGAGCGGCGTTTGCAGCGAAGATGTTGATGCAACGGACTACACGCGCTTGAGGTTCGCATCTTCGATCCGAAGCCCCGCGGCACGAGCAAATTCGGCCAACTGCACACGGTTGGCGGTCTGGAGCTTCTCGCGGAGACCGTCGCAGTGTCGCTCGACCGTGCGCGGTGAACGGTGGAGCGTGTCGGCGATCTCCTTGGTGCTCATCCCGTGCCCGATGAGCGCGAGGACCTCCATCTCACGGCGGGTGAGCGGCTCGAGCGGCCCGAGGTGCGCGAGCTTGCTCTCGATGATCTCGAACGCCTCAGGGTGCGCGGGGTCCTGTTCGCCCTCGGTGGTGATGACAAGATAGAGAATCTCGTCGTCTTCGGGCTCGGAGAGCAAGCGGAGCGTGCTCTGGATCTGCTTGCCGTGGCGGATATGGCGGATGATCGCCGGCTTGCCGGTCGCCGAGACCTTCCGGAGCACAGCCATCCGCTCCGCGGCCCATTCCTTGCCGAAGAGTTCCTCCAGAGACATGTTGACTGCTGCCTCGGGCTTGGACTGCAAGAACAACTCGGCCGATCGGGGGTTGGCGAAGCGCACGATTCCCTCGCCGTCGACAATCGCAAACCCCACGCCGGGTTCACAATGCAGAAGCCGGTGAATCTCCGCAGGCACCGATGAGTCTTGGGGAATGTGTGGGGTATCGGACATGCCGCTATAATATCCAAGTGGGAGCTCTTGGGGAAAAACTCCAGCATTATAGGATTATGATTGGTATCAGCGGCGGCCTGCGTACCGGCTCGGAACGAACTGGAACGCAAAGAGCGGTGCGATCATGAGCAGGATGAGCGCGAGCGGGAGGGCCAGAAGCCCGGTGTAGAGACTGGCACCGAGGCGGGCACCCAGTTCGCTGGCCGGCGACCAGGCGGTCGGATCGCCCGTGAAGCTGCGGATGGTGAAGACCGCCGTCACGACGACCTGCCAGATGGCAAACCCGACGGCCGCGAGCACGGCGATGGTCAGCGGGTTGCGGCGGAAGAGCAACCCTCGCACCGAGAGCACCAGTTGGCACATCAGGAAGGCACCGAGCGCGTTGGGCCCGAGGACGGTGAAGCTGCTCGCGGCGTCCATCCGGGGCACCGGGCCGGTCAGGTCGATCAACGCACCGAGAATCAGGCACGCCCACTGCGAGCTGCGGGGCGGCGCGGCGGTCGCGACAAAGACGGCGTAGATCGCCAGAAAGCTCGGGGCGATCGAGGAGTCGCCGAGCTGCAGCGAAGACTTCAGCCCGAGCTCAAGGCCCAGCATGATCCACGTCACGAAGGCGAACACGAGCCAGTTCACGGCGTGCCCCCGTTCTGGCGGGAGGCATCGTCGCCAGGCATCTCGCTGACGCGGACGATGACCTCGGTCACGCGGTCGAGCGCGACGGTGGGGCGGACAATCACAACGGGGCGGAGAGGGGAATCCGGGGCGGGCTCTACCGCTTCGACTCTGCCGAGCACGAGCATCTGGGCGCTGGCGGGCCATTCGCCGTCGTCGAGCCGGACAACCTGTCCCACCGCGATCCGGGTCGCGGCGTCGGGGTCCTGCGGGTCGTACGCCGCGTCTCCCCGGAGGGTACCGTCGCCGACCGGCTGCAGAGAGCAGGTAACCCCACGCCCGTCCTCGATCATCACCAGGCCCTGGATATAGCCCTGCGACCTGGCGGTGATCGGGCGTATCCAACTCGTGCGATTGGCGGCATCGATGACCGCGCCGAAGAGCTGCACGCCCTCAACCGCGACCACGTCGTTGATGTGCACGCCCTGGCGGGAGCCTGCGCGGATGAGCAGCTGCGCGTTGGCCGGGTCGCTGCCCGCGCCGATCACCGGGGCGTAGAGCAGGCGGGTGCTGACCGAGGGGTTCAACTCGACCATCAGCCGAAGCTGCTCCATCTGTTTGAGCAGGTCGTCGTTGCGCGAGCGGGCCCACTCGTAGAGCCTCTTGTACTCGTCGACCTGCCTGCGGAGCAGCGCGATCTCGGCGGGTTCTGCGCTGCCGGAGCGGGCCGGGGCGAGCCAGCCACCGACCGCGCGGAGCGGCTGGGCGACCGGCGCACTCACAAGCACGATCAGGTCCCCGATCCAGACGTTTGGCCGGAGCCAGCGGTAGGGGAGGAAGCTGATCACGGCGAGCAGCAGCAGGGCCGCGGGGAGCAGCCGGTCTGCGTGGGTGCGTTGGTGCGCTGGTCGCGCCATCGTGGGTGTGGTGATCGGCTTCGGAACTGGCGAGGTGAACGGGTCTTCGCACCCGGCACCGCTGTCGGGGCGGGCTTCCGGAGGATCAGAGCTCCAGGTTGGTCTCGAGAGTGTCCTTCCACTCGTCGATGTTTTCGAGGAACAGGGCGGTGCCGCGGGCGACACAGGTCAATGGATCTTCGGCGAGAACACACGCCAGGCCGGTGGCCTTCTCGACGACGATGGGCAGCCCTCGGAGGAGTGCTCCGCCGCCGGCCATCATGATGCCGTTCTCCACGAGGTCGGCCGAGAGCTCGGGCTCGGCCTTTTCCAGCGTCCGGGTGACGGCCTCGATGATCGCGTTGACCGGTTCCTGCAGCGCCTCGCGGATCTCCTCGCTGGAGACGACGGTCTTGCGTGGCAGGCCCGAGATCATGTCGCGGCCGCGTACTTCCATGGTTGACTCTTCGCCGGTGGGGGCCGCCGAACCAATCTCAATCTTGATCCGCTCGGCGGTCTGCTCACCGACCATGAGGTTGTACGTGCGCTTCATGTGGCTGATGATCGCCTCGTCCATGTCATCGCCGGCAACGCGGACCGATTCGCACACCGCGATGTCGGCCAGCGACATGATCGCGACCTCGGTCGTGCCGCCACCGATGTCCACGATCATGCTGGCGGTAGCCTCGGCAAACGGCAGCCCCGCGCCGATGGCGGCCGCGACGGGCTCCTCGATGAGATACGTCTTCCAGGCCCCCGCCCGCTCGGCGGAGTTGAACACCGCCTGCTTCTCGACAGCGGTGATGCCCGACGGGATCGAGATGACCACGCGAGGGCGGACGAGCCGGTTGTTGCCGTTGACCTTGCGGATGAAGTAGCCCAGCATGGCCTCGGTGATCTCAAAGTCGGAGATCACGCCGTCCTTGAGCGGTCGGATGGCGGTGATGGAGCCCGGAGTCTTGCCGAGCATCTCTTTGGCGACCCAGCCGACAGCCTCACCGTTCTTGAGCACCTGGTTGGTGCCCTTGCGGACCGCGACCACGCTGGGCTCGTTCAGGACGATCCCCTGCCCCCGCACCGCGACGAGGGTGTTGCAGGTGCCGAGGTCGATGCCCATGTCCACGCGGAACATGCGAAAGAAGCGGTTGAGGTTCACGGAGCGGTTCTCGCAGGCGTCGGTATGGGGGCGTCGTGCCCGGTGCGGGCCCCGAGGACCGGTGTCTCGGGGGCGAATGTGAGTCCTTCCATTCGGTCCCCGATCGGGGGCGAATCCGGCTGCGCTACGGCAGAAGCCGTGATTATAGGGTATCGGGATTCCCTATCTTCTGCCACCAACGGATTCTTGCCCCCTTGGTGTGCAATTTGTCGCTCCGAACGACCCGTCAGGCGGCGGGTTGAGGCGGCCCGCCTCTGGCCAAAAAAACGCGCCCCGACCGTTATCCGGTCGGGGCGCATCCGCGGTCGGGTTCAATGGCCGCGGAGGGAAGGGTCAGGGAGAGAGCGATCAGCGGTTCGAGGCCAGCGGCCCGGCGGGCGCGGTGGCTGCCGGGGGCAGGTCGCTGTCGGGCGTGATCTCGATGACGTCGGGCTCGAGCTCGATGAGCGGGAACTGACCGCTGATCGCCTCATTGCCGACGCGGATCTGGTAGGTGAGTTCCTGCCGGGCAAGCTCGGCCTCGGCCTGCCGCTCGTAGTCGTTCTGGTTGGAAGCCAGCGCGAGGTTGTTGAGGCGGGCGTTCTGCTCGGCGAGCACGCGGGCGATCTGGCCCTTGACGTGGTCGGGGCTGGCCACCTCGCCGTAGCGGTCGTACTTGGCAAACGAGGCCTGACGCTTCTCGAGCATCTCGATCATGCGATCGTTGCGGGCGATGGCGTCGACCTGGCGGTCCAGTTGCACGAGCTGGGTTTGGAACTCGGCTCGCTCGGCCTTGAGCTGGTCGGCGATCTGCGTCAGACGGGTTTCCTGCTGACGGAGCACCGAGAGGTTCGCGTCCAGATCCGCGGCCTTGGCCGAGTAGGCACTCTGCAGGTCGCCGAGCTGGTTGGCCTTGGAGTAGGCCTGGTTCATGTTCAGCGACTCCTCGCCGAAGCGGACACGCACGATCGCGCCGTTGCCGCCGGACTGCGCAGTCTGGGCCTTGGCCAGCAGCGACTTCATCTGCCCCAGGTCCGCCGCGGCGATCTGTGCGACGCGGAGGCTGATGGTGCGGTCGTGGTCGAGTTCGCTGATCTGGCTCCGCAGTTCGGCGAGGTCGCCCTCGACTTCGGCGATGCGGCCGGGGTACTGCGACTCGAGCTCACGGAGCTGCTGACGCAGCGCGACGGGGTCGTCGATCCGCGAGTCGATGGACGCGTTGATCTTGCCCTGCACGGAGCTGACAAGAGCGTGGGCACGGTGGGGGCCCATGACGGCGAATGCGGTGCCGGTCGCGAGTGTGCCGGCGACGCTGATCCAGATGACGGGCTTGAGAAATCCCATGGTCAACCTCCTGATCGAAATCTCGTTCCGAGATGCCTTCTTGCGGCCTCCGACGCGGGGTCGCCTAGAACGGCTTGGTTCATGTGGTCTGGCGATGTGATTGGGAGGTCGTGCCGCGGTCTTTCAGGGCAGGATGACGCTTTCCGGCGGAAAGTTGCCGCGGGAGGCCGATTCTCGGACGGTTTGGACCGGCGGCCGCGGGTGGTATCCTTACTGTTGATCTGTGGGGAGGGTGCGCGTCGTGAAAGCGACGCGGTCGCTCTCCGAACCTCTTGAGGGAAGGGTCTTGCCTTGGCACGCACTGCCGGGCGGTGCTTCCCGTACGAGCGGCAGCCCGGATGGACCGAGTGGTCCGGCTGCGAGGGAGCGCCCATTGCTGAGTTCGATGACGACATCCTTTGTGGCCCGACTCCGCGCCAACGACCAGGCGGCGTGGTTCGAGCTGTGGGAGACGTTCGGGCCTGTGGTCCGGGCCCAGATCATGAAGTGGGGGAACGGGCGGATCGGGGTCGAAACCGTCCGTGACCTCTCCCAAGAGACGATGGCCGCGCTCTCGAACTCGATCGAGCGATACGACCCGTCGCGGGGGGCCCGGTTCAGCACGTGGCTCCTGGCGATCGCCAGGCACGTGCTCGGCGACGAGATGGACCGCCGCATGGCGGCCAAACGCGGCAGCGGCAAACGCGGCACATCGCTGGAGGAGGCGTGGATGACGACCTCCGGCGGCATCGGTGTGGACGAGGCGTACGAGGCCGCGGTCTTCCGCGCCAAGGTCGAATCGGCTATCCGGCAGGTCGAGAAGGCCTGCGACTTCACGGACTTCGAGATCTTCCGAATGCGGGTGCTCGAGGGCCAGAGCGGCAAGGACGTGGCCGTCGCGGTGGGCGTGAGCGAGCCGACGGTCAGCCGCCGGCTGGCCAAGGTCCGGGAGATGCTGCGATCCCGCGTTGCCCACACGGTGGCGACATTCAGCTTCACGGAAGAGGAACTCGCCGAGGGCGAACGAAACGGGTTGGTCCAGAGCCCCAACAAAGCCGACGACGCCCTGTTTGACGAAGCCGTGGGAGAGATCTTCCACCGGCAGATGGAGTTGAGGGCAACAGACGAGCGTGGGGATGGGTTCTAACGACCCGCGCGAAGGGAGTTCACCATGCAGTTTGCCTTCGGTCTCATCGCGGTCGTCTTCGGCCTGTTGATCGCGGCCATGCTCCTCGCGGTTCTGCTCGTCCCGCTCTTCCGCGGGATCGGCTGGCTGGTGAGCCACGTTTTCGCGTTCATCGGCGGCGAGATCAAGGACGTGCTCCGAGTCATCGGGGCGGTCATCACCGCGGTCGTTTTCAGCTTCCTGGTGGTGGGCAACATCCTCATCTTCCGCTGGTCGGCCTCCTCGCACTTCGGGCGGGCCTTCTCGGCCGAGGTCGCCGCCGGAGCCGCGAGCCTGTACCGCATCTTCGTTGGGCACCCGGCCCGACTGCTCGGGCTCAACTCGCTGGTGGACGGCATCGAGAACCGCGTGCCGCAGGCGGTCGCCGCCGCGCCCACTCGGGACAAGCCCTCCCGGCGGACCGGGCAGTTCGAGCACTACAAGATCGTCGGCTCACTCCCCGGCGGCGGCTCGGGCAGCAAGCTCTACATCGCCGAGCCGGACGACATCAAGCTCGCCTCGTTCGCCCGCAACGGGCACGGCGAGGTCTCACAAGTCGTGCTCAAGTCGTTCAGCCTCAAGGACGGCTCCAGCCTGCCGCAGATCGTGCGGGAGAGCCGCTCGCTCGACGCGGCCAAGAACCTCGGCCTCGTGCTCGACCACGAACTGACGCCGGAGCGGTTCTTCTACGTCATGGAATACGTGCCGGGCGAGTCGCTTGGCGTCGAAACGCAGCGCATGCACGCGGCCAGCCCGTCGGAGGGCCTGAATGACGCCAACCTCCGCCGCGGCCTGGGCTACATCGAGGGACTGCTCTCGACGCTCCGCCGCTATCACGACGGTGGTCTGTGGCACAAGGACGTCAAGCCCGACAACATCATCATCCACGGTGATGGCGCGCACCTCGTCGACTTCGGTCTCATCACGCCGCTGCGGTCGGCGATGACGCTGACCACCCACGGCACCGAGTACTTCCGCGACCCCGAGATGGTGCGGATGGCGCTCAAGGGCGTGAAGGTGCACGAGGTCGACGGCGCCCGCTTCGACGTGTACGCGGCCGGCGCGGTGCTCTACTCGATGATCGAGAACTCGTTCCCCGCGCACGGCGGGCTCAGCCAGATCGGCAAGCGCTGCCCCGACACGCTCCGCTGGATCGTTCGCCGCGCGATGACCGACTACGACAAGCGGTACCCGACCGCCGCAGCCATGCTGGCCGACATCCAGTACGTCCGCTCGGCCAAGGACCCCTTCAAGGTCAAGCCCGCGGAACTGCCCAGCGTGGCCGGCGGCGGGTTCGACGAGCCGGACGTGCCCTTGGCCGAGGCTCGCGAAGAGGAACTCGCCTTCCAGAACCCCATGCCCCCGAAGAACCCGGCGCGGGCGATCCCCACACCCGGCGGGCCCCGCCACGCCGCGGCGACGATGGCATCGGCGGTCGCGGCCGCACGCACCAAGCCTCGCCTCAGGGTCACCAGCTGGTGGTCGGGCCGGTATCAACTCGAAGATGACGTGGAACTGGCCGGCAAGGGCTCGCGCGTCGTGGCGGCCGGGTTTGCCCCCAAGCCCTTCGTCAAGGTCGGCGAGGCCGGAGACTCGGTCGCCGACGCCGTGAACGACGCGGTGAACATGGCCGAGTCGATGGTGCGGGACGCGACCGCGGGACGCAACCGCGCCCGCGCGGCTGCGCCGGCGGCAGGACTCCGCCGGCCCGCGGCCGAGCAGCTCGAATCGGCCCGCTCCCGCGCCGCCGAGCGTCGCGCTGCGGCGCAGGCCCGGGTTTCGCGTCATCGCCACAGCCGCTCCGGTCGCAAGCACGCCAGCGGTGTCAACATGGGTGTGGCCGCGAGCCTCTTTATCTTCCTGGCGTTCTGCGTCGGTCTGGCCGGTCTGATCGTCAGCGGCAGCCTCGAGTCGGGCGGCACGCGGAGTGTTTCGACGACCGTGACCTACGGCGGCGATGAGGGCGACGAGATCGCCGTGGCGAGCGCAGCAGGCCAGGCCGACGGCGCGTCCGTGCTGACGTTTGCCGACAGCACCGAACCTCTGATCGCACCCTCGCTCGCCGGGCGCGTGCTGGTGGTGGACGACCTCTCCCGCCCGCTCGACGAACAGGTCTCCTCGTGGCTCCGCGGCGGAGTCGCCCTGATGGAGCAGGCCGGGCTCGACGTCCTCAGCACCCTCAGCGATGGTGACGCCGAAGGGCAGGCCGATCGGCCCGACATCAACGAACTCGTTGCCCAGGTCAAGGTCGCTCGGGCGCAGCAGCCGCTCGACAGCAGCGGGGCCCGCGACGCGATCACGCAGTGGCTCCACGCAGAAGACCTCGCCGATGTCCTCGTCTGGATCGACCCGCCCCACGCCGGCACCGGCCAGCCGATCGTCTACGTCTTCGGGTCGCCCGAGGCGCTGCAGGACGCGCCGGAGGACTTCCTGCCGATGATCGAGAGCCTGTTCTCACCTCGCGGCTAGCCGCAGTGTCGTGCCCGCCGTCGCCCGCGATTGGGTCGGGCAAGCACGGTCAGGCCGTGTGCGAAACCCGGGTAAGCGTCTCAAGGGCCGCGGCAGCGCGGCCCTTGTCAATGGCGTCCGAGGCCATACCGATCGCCTCCCGCAACTCGCTCGCGACATCCGCGACCACCAGGGCCGCGGCGGCATTGAGCAGGACCATGTCGCGGTGCGGGCCGGGCTCGCCACCGAGCACATCGCGGATGATGCGTGCCGAGTCCTCAACATCGGCAGCCTGCAGATCGTCGAGCGTGGCGGGCGCAAGGCCCAGAGAAGCCGGGTCGATCGTCTGCTCGCGGGTTGTGCCGCCTTCGACATGCACGAGCGACGTGGGCGCCGTCGTAGAGAGTTCATCGAGCCCGTCCGCGGCGTGCGCGATGACGGCCCGGGTTGCACCGAGCCGGACGAGTGCCTGCCCCAGCAGCGGCAGGAACCTCGCGTCGTAGACACCGATGAGCTGGCGATCGGCCCCGGCAGGGTTGGTGAGCGGGCCGAGGATGTTGAAGATCGTGGGGAAGCCGAGCGAGCGGCGGGGGCCGATCGCGTGCTTCATCGCCGGGTGATGATGGATCGCAAAGCAGAAACACACGCCCGCCTCACCCAGGCATCGGGACTGGGTCTCCGGCGACGCGGCGACGTTCACGCCGAGTGCTTCGAGCACCTCCGCCGAGCCCCGCCCGGTCCGTGACCGGTTGCCGTGTTTGGCGACCAGGACGCGGGTTGCCCCTGTTGACGCCGCGGCGGCGACGATCGCGGCGGCGGTCGAGACGTTGAACGTCTTCGGCGCACCGCCTGTGCCGCAGGTGTCGATAAGCACCGCATCGTCGGTGCCGGCGGGCCTCGGGACGGGCGTGACGTGGCGCCGCATGACGCGGGCCGCACCCACGATCTCGTCGACGGTCACGCCGCGGGACTGGATGAGCGAGAGCACGCCGGCGATCTGGGCGTCGTCGAGACCTCCGGTAAGGAGCGACTCGAACAACGCTTCGGCCTGCGACTCCGAGAGCGTGTCGCCTCCGACGAGGTGCCGGAGGGTGTCGTGGGGTGTCTCTGTCGGGGGTGTAGTGGCCATGCGGGCAGCGTAGGGAAAGTTGGCGTCGCGTGGATTTCCAGCGGCCTCGCACGGGTGCAGAACGCGCCGGAACCGACCCGCACGACGCCTCGTCTCGTACAATGTGCAGATGGAGGCAACACGGACCATGCAAGTCGCGGGTCGGGTTCGTCGGCGGCTGCTGGCGGGCGCGGTTGTCTCGCACGCCGGCTGGGGCCTGGTGCTCGGCAGCGCGGCGGGGCTGGTCCTGGTCCTCGCGACGAGGATGGGCTGGCTCGTCTCGGCCCCGGCATCGCCGGAGGCATCCGGTTCTGTGCCGTGGTGGGGGCTTCTCGCGGCATGCGTGGGCATCGGGCTGGTGATCGGCGGCGGGCTGGGCCTGCTGCGACGCCGGTCCCTGCTCGAGGCGGCGCAGATGGCCGATGCGGTCAGCGGCCTGCGCGATCGCTTGAGCAACGCTGTGAGCTTCTCAATGAGGCCGGATGTCTCGGCCAGTGAGCAGCTCGCCATCGCCGACGGGGAGCGTTCGACCGAGCGGGTGGACGTGCGCCGAGTCGCGCCGGTCCGTTTCGGGGCGGCGTGGGTGGTGGGACCGCTCGTCGTCGCGTCCGCGGTGGCGACGGGTCTGTGGGTGCCGGTCCGGCAGAGCGGGCCCGTGACGCCGGTCTCCCAGCGCGAGGCAACCGGGGAGCAGCGTGCCGCCGCCGCCGAGATGATCGCCAGCGCAGCCGCCGAGGCCCGTGATGCGACCTCCGGCCCCGTCGGCGCGCGCGCATCAACCGAAGAGCTCGAGCGGATGGAGCAGATCGAACGCGAACTGCTCGACGGCAACCGCTCGCCCGCCGAAGCGCTGGCCGAGAGCTCGCAGCAGCTCGAGTCGATCGCCGACCGAGTCGAACGCGAAGCCGCGGCAGAGGCGCTCGCCGATCAGGCGACACGCGAGGCGATGGCCGACGCGATCGACGCTGCAGACGACGACTCGGCGCTCGCGAAGGCCCTCGCGGACGGAGACCTCGAAGCAGCGCGCGACGCGGCGTCGGAGCTCTTCGATCGCCTCGACCAGCTGAGCCCGGAGGAACGCCAGCGCCTCGCAGCCGAACTCGACAGACTCGCCGAGCAGTCCGCGCGCGCGCCGCGAGACACCGCGCAGATCGACTCGGATGCCTCTGAACCAAGCTCACCGGCGTCGGACCCGCGTCTCGACGAACTGCTCCGCGAGCAGGGCCTCGAGGACATGGCCGACATCGCCCGCTCGCAGGATGCCAACGCGATCCGGGAGCGGCTCGAGCAGGAGGGCCTCGAGCCCGAAGCCGCGAGGCGTCTTGCCGAGCAGATCGCCAGAGAGAACCAGGAGCGAGCCGCCCAAGAGAGCGCTAACGAAGCTCGGGACGAACTGGCGGATGCTGCGCGCGAGGCCGCGGAAGAACTCCGCGAGCCGCCCAAGCCGAAGCCACAGGACGGCAACCCGCAGAGCAACGACCCGGAGAACACGACCCCGCCGGAGCAGGGGCAGCAGGAACGCGAGGATGAGGCCAAGCGAGAGCAGACCGATTCGGGCGAGCGGCCCGGAGGTGAGTCGTCGGAGCAGGGCGAGCAGGGCGACGGGCAGCCTCGAACCGGTGAAGACGGGAAATCCGGTGAAGCGCAGAAGGGCCGGGAGTCGGATCAATCACAGGAGGGTTCGGACGGCCAAAACCAGTCACAGGGCGACTCAACGAGCCAAACCGAGAAGCAGCAAGACGGCCAAGAGCAGAGCAAACAGCAGGGCGAGCGGCAGGGCGAAGGCGAGCAGACCGGACAGCAGGGCGAGCAACAAGGCAATCAGCAGGGCAATCAGCAAGGCGATCGGCAGGGCGAGCAGCAGGGGCCCGGCGAGCAGCCCGGCCAGCGTCCCGGTGGGTCAGAGGCTGACCCGGCCGGCTCGGAGAAGGGCGTGCAGGAGCGGCCCGGCGGCGAGGGGGGCGAGGGCGATCCACAGGCCGCGGAGGGCGAGCCCGGCGAGCAGGGGCCGGAGCGGACGACCGACGGGCAGGGCGAGGCGCCCGATCCGCGGGGCGTGGAACGGCTCCGCAAACAGCTCGAACGGATGGCCGAGCGGGGCGAGTCGGCGCAGGAGAAGCAGCGGTCGGCAGAGAAGCTCCGGGAGCAGGCCGAGCGGATGCTCGACGGAGCCTCGCCCGAGCAGCGAGAGCAACTCGAAGAACTCGCCCGCGAGATGGCCCGGCAGAACCAACGCGACGGTGACGGCGAGCCGGGAGGCGGCGCTGGGACCGGACCGAGGCGTGCCGAGGGGGCACAGCCCACCCCGAGCGGCAACTGGGAGACCGAGGACGTTGACGCCCGTGGCGAGGTATCCGGCGCGCCGGAGAACGACGGCCGCGTGATCGCCGAGTGGTTCGGCAAGGACGGCGAGCAGGCGGCCGGCGCCGGCTCGGCGGGTTCGGGCACGGGTGCCGGATCGGTCGTGGACGAGGCGGCAAAGGGTGCCGAGCGCGCCGTCGAGCGTCGGGCCGTCCCGCGCGAGCGGCGGGAGCTCATCCGCCGGGTGTTCGAGCGGTACAGACAGCGTGCGGCCGAGCGTGAGTCGAACGAGCGTTCCGACGGCTCCGGTGGCAACTCGTGATGCGGGGGGTGTGAGTGCCGATCGGGTTTGCCCAACCGGTGTGGCTCCTGGTTGCCCTCGCGGTGCTGCCGATGGCGTGGCTCGCCGGGCGGTGGTTCCTGTCCATGAGCCGCGTGCGGCGGTGGAGCGCGATCGGGGCGCGGGCGCTGCTCTTTGCATGTCTCGCGGCACTGCTCGCCGGCGCCGTCGCGGTGCGGAAGACCGACCGGCTGGCGGTGGTCGCGGTCATCGACGTGTCCGAGTCAGTGCGCCGGTTCGCGGGTGAGTCAGAGGGTGTGCGCGAGCGGGCCGCGGCCGGGGCGATCGAGGCGGTCCGCGACGCGCTCGCCGAGGCCACTGCCGATCGAGGCCCCGAAGACCTGCTCGGTCTCGTCGTGTTCGACGGCCGGGCCCTCGCGGTCGCCACGCCCACGCGGGCCGACCCGCTCGACCGCCCGCTCGATCTCTCGATGGCCGACGGCACGGACATCGAGGCGGCGCTGCGCTACGCCTCCGCGATGATCCCGGCCGATGCCGCGGGACGGGTTGTGCTCTTCAGCGACGGCAACGAGACGATGGGCGACGCCGGCGGAGCCGCGACCGAACTGGTCGGCAGGCTGGCCGGTGCCGGGGGCGAGCGTTCGGGCGTGCCGATCGACGTCGCGGCGTTGCGCTACGACATCGACCGCGAGGTCATCGTCGAGTCGGTGGACGTGCCGCCGACGGCCGAGGCCGAGTCGGTGGTCTCGGTCCGCGTGGTGCTGCGGTCGGCGGGGCGCGCGCAGGGCGTGCTGCGGCTGCTTCGGAGCGGTGAGGAACTGGACATCAGCCCCGGCCGGGAAGGGCTCGGCCGCGCGTTGGAGCTGGTCGCCGGCCGCCGGGTCGAGGTGATTGAGGTGCCGCTCGAGCCCGGACGAGTGCACCGGTTCGACGCGGTGTGGGAGCCGCGGGTCGAGGCGTCGCGCGATGGCGGGACGGTGCTGTCCGGCGACACCCGGGTCGAGAACAACCGCGCGACCGGGCTGACGATCACGCCGGGTCAGGGCGAGGTGCTCATCGTGGACGGCGTCGGGCGGGGCGGGCCCACCGGCGGCGGGGCGCTGCTGGCAAGAACACTCCGCGCCGCCGGGCTGCGCGTCAGCGCGATCGACCCGGCCGCGATGCCCGAAGACCTGGTCTCGCTGCAGGCCTACGACCTGGTGATCCTGCAGGACGTCCCGGCCGACGCGATGAGCCAGCAGGCACAGTCGGCGCTCGCGGCCCACGTGCAGGACCTCGGCGCGGGGCTCGTCATGCTCGGCGGCTACAACTCCTTCGCCGCCGGGGGATGGCGGGGCTCGGCGATCGAGCCGCTGCTGCCGGTCGATCTCGAGATCCCCGACGAACTCATCGTGCCCTCCGCGGCCGTGATGATCGTGCTCGACTCCTCCGGCTCGATGGGCCGGGGCGTGATGGGCTCGATCAAGACCCAGCAGGAGATCGCCAACGAATCAGCGGCGCTGGCGGTCTCGACGCTCGACAAGCGAGACCTCGTCGGCGTGGTCTCGTTCGACAGCGACACCCGCGAGGTCGTGCCCCTCGGGCCGAACGTCGATCCCGAGGCTACCGCGGGCAGAATCAGGAGCATCTCGGCCGGCGGAGGGACGATGGTCGGCCCCGCGCTCGCGCTGGCCCGCGACCGCCTCGTCGAAGCAGACGCGGAGATCAAGCACGTCATCCTGCTCTCCGACGGCCGCGCCGGCGACGCCGAGGGGCTGCCGCGGATGGCCGAGGAGTTCGGACGCCTGGGGATCCGGATCACGACGATCAGCGTGGGCAGCGGGGCGGACCAGCAGACGATGCTGTCGATCGCGGGGCTGAGCGGCGGCGAGCACTACGCGGTGATGAACCCGAGCGTGCTGCCGCGGATCTTCGTGAAGGCCATCCGCGTGGTGCGGACGCCGCTGGTGCGCGAGTCGCCCTTTGTGCCGCGGCTGATCGGCACGGGCTCACCGCTGATCGAGGCGCTCGCGACGGCCGATCGCGTGCCGGCGCTCACCGGGCTCTCGCTCACGCGGGCCAGGACCGATCCGACCGTCTCCACGCCGCTGGCAACCGGGCAGGGCGAGCCGGTGCTGGCCCACTGGCAGGTCGGCCTGGGCCAGGTCGCGGCATTCACCTCGGATGCGCGTGAGGACAACTGGGCGGGGCTGTGGGCCCCGTGGCCCGGGTACGCCGAGTTCTGGACGGGACTTGCCCGCAATCTGTCGAGGCCGTCCTCGGCGGGGCCGTACGAGCTGCGGATGGTCCGCGACGGCGACGGTCTCGTGCTGCGGTTGGACGCCGCCGACGATGCCGGCAGGCCGATCGACTACCTCACCGTCCCTGCGACTGTCTACGACGACCGGGGTGCGGCGAGCGAGGTCACGCTCGCGCAGGTCGCGCCGGGGGTTTACGAGACGAGGATCGAGCGGCCCGACGCCGGGCAGGTGGTCGCCGTCGTGCGTCCGCGGCTCGGGCAGGAGGCGCTGCCGCCGATCGTCGGGGGGACGACCATCCCCGTCGGCGCCGAGTTCCGGCGGCTGCGGTCCGACGAAGCGCTGCTCTCGCGCCTGGCCCAGGCTACCGGGGGGCGGGAGCTGGACCTCGCCCGGCCAGAAACGTGGGGGCTGTTCGACCGGGCGGGCGTACCGCCGAGGGTGACGATGACGCCGGTCTTCGTGCCGCTGATGCTGCTGGCGCTCGGGCTGTTCGTGCTCGACGTCGCGACGAGGCGGGTGGCGTGGGACCGGTTCGTCAGCCGCGAGTTCGGGGTGGACCTCCGCAAGGCCGCGGCCGAGGCGACGCGCGAGCGGGGCGAGCAGGCAGGACAGGCACTGTCAGGCCTGAAGGCGGGCCGGGCGCCGGCCTCGCGTGATCTCGGCGGTGCGGCGTCCGGCGGCGCGGGCTCGGGGCTCGGCGAGCAGTCGGCGGCGCGGGTGATCGCTGAAGCCCGCGAACGGCGCGCGCGCGAAGAGGCCGAGCGGCTCCGCAAGCTCCGCGAAGAGATGTTGGGGCTGGAGAGTGGGCACGCCGGCGCGGGCAAGCCGGCCAAGCCGGAGACCTCGCCCAAGCCGGCCGACGCGGGCGGTGAGTCGGGCCCCGGCGGCCTTCTCGCGGCCAAGCGCCGGGCGCAGGAGCGGTTCGAGCAGTCGGAGGATGAGGCGTGAGCGAGCGGCTCCACGAGAAGAACCCGACCGGCCGGTTCAGCGATCGGGCCGCCGACTATGTGAAGTACCGCCCGAGCTACCCGGCCGAGGCGATCGACGCGATCCTCGACGGACTGGTCGGCAGTGGCAACGCCTCCCAGCCGGTGAGAGCTGGTGGCACCGGCTTCCAGCCGGTGCGTGAGACCGCACCTCTCGTCGCCGCCGATATCGGCGCCGGCACCGGCATCTCAACCAAACTGCTCGCCGAGCGCGGCGTCCGCGTGTTCGCGATCGAACCGAACGCGGGGATGCGCGCGGCGGGCGCGAGCTATCTGCTACACCAACAGGGGGGCGGGCTTTCCGGTCCGCCATGCGCACACACAGGCGGGCTGGAAAGCCCGCCCCCCGGTCTTGTGGGTCACGGATGCGGTCGTGGGGGTGTGGAATGGCGCGACGGCACCGCCGAGGCGACGGGGCTCGACGACGCGAGTGTTGATCTTGTGCTGTGCGCGCAGAGCTACCACTGGTTCGAGCCCGTCGCGGCCTGCCGCGAGTTTGGGCGGGTGCTGCGACCGGGCGGGCGGCTCGCCCTGATGTGGAACGACGCCGACGAGCGCGAGCCGGTGTCGAAGGGGTATTACGAATTGGTGCGTGCCGCGAGCGCGGGGGTGGGGCCGACGAGCCACCAGACGGTCGCGAAAGACCCGCACGTCGAGGCGCCCTTTTCTGAGGCGCAGATGCAACGGCTGCACTTCCGCAACGAGCAGCGGCTGGACGCGGATGGCCTGATCGGCCGGGCGATGAGCGCGAGCTATGTGCCGAAGGTGGGGGAGCAGGCCGAGCGGCTGGTGGAAGGGCTGCGGCGGCTGCACGCAGCGCATGTGGGGGCTGACGGGTGTGTGGGGCTCGTGTATGGGGTGTGGGTGTACTTGTGTGGGAGGGTGAGAGACGAGGAATGAGCCTCACGCGATGTGAATTCGGGCCAGTGATGTGTGATGTCGATATTGAGGCGACTCGGTCGGCGTATGCCCAGAATCCTGCGAAGCCGATCGGCGGGTGCGAATGCCGTGATTGCCTGAACTTCGCAGCACAGCACGCTCAACTGTTACGCGGAGCGTTTTTTGACTGGCTCGCACAGACTGGGATCGATCCTCTCAAGCCGCACGAGGTGACTTGCGGCGGAGATGAGGGTGAGCCGCGGTTGTATTGGGTGAACTACGGAGTTGCCGGGAGGATTATCCCCGGGCCCGGTGCAGAGTGGCACAAGACGATGGGACTCCATACACCCAATTCAATACAAGCGTACGGGACGGAATACACGCTTTGGGACAGAGATCCGCTCATTCAGCGGAAGCTCTTTCCCGGCGAGGCCTTCGGGATTGAGGTGTACATCCGCGATGTACCGTGGGTGCTCGGCGAGACTGACACCTAAAGATGAGGGCTTACAGCGGTACCCCGTGCAGACTCAACCGATCCGCCTCCATGATCCGCAGCCGCAGCATCTGGCCCGTCAGCGCATCGCGTTCTGACGCGGGCGCATCAAAGAACACGATCAGGTCGGTGTCGGTGCGGCCGGAGAGCTGGACGGTCTCGTTCGGCATCGTCGCCGTCGCGGCCGTGGACACCGGCTGCGAGCCGCCGCCACGGGCGTCCGGATCTCGCCCGCCGACAGTCAGCGTGATCGCGCCGCCGGCCTTGCGGATGTCGCCGTGGCTGAGGCCCTCGCGTTTGAGCTGCTGCTTGCTCGGGCCCTCGACGAAGACCTCGACCTCGCGCCCGACCTGTTCGCGGGCGATCTGGTCGGAGATCTCGCTCTGGATGGCCAGCAGGTCGTTGTTGCGGCGGCGCTTGGCCTCGTCGGGCACGTCGTCGGGGATCTTGTCGTAGGCGACCGTTCCGGGGCGCGGCGAGTATTTGAAGATGAAGCAGTTCTTGTAGCGTGAGCGGCGGAGCAGCGCGACGGTCGCGTCGTAGTCCTCGTCAGTCTCGGTGGGGAAGCCGACGATGATGTCGCCGGAGAGCATCAGCGGGCGGCCGAGCTCCGGCTGGTCGAGGTAGTGCCGGGCGCGGTCGATGAAGTCGTTGTACTCCTCGACGGTGTAGCCGCGGTTCATCTTCTTGAGGATGCGATTCGAACCGCTCTGGGCGGGCACGTGCAGGTAGCGGCAGATGCGCGGGTGGTCGCGGATCACCTCGAGCACATCGTCGCCGAAGTCGCGCGGATAGCTGGTGACAAACCGCAGCCGCTGGATCGCGGGCACCTCGTCGTGGATTCGGGCCAGCAGATCGGCGAACGTCGTCGTCTGCGCGCCGGCGAAGGCGTCGCGCTGGTGGCTGCCCTTGTAGGTCCGGCCCTTCTGGGGCTGGACGATGCCGCCGACGGCGACCGACGCCCCGTGCTCGAACCGGTAGTGGTTGACGGTCTGGCCGAGCAGGGTGATCTCGATGACGCCGGCGTCGGCGAGCTTTTTGCACTCATCGACGATGTGGTCCGGCGGGCGGTGGATCTCGGCCCCGCGGGTGAAGGGCACGACGCAGTAGGTGCAGAACTTGTTGCAGCCGCGGGTGATACGGACGTAGGCCGAGCGGCTGGCTGCGCCCGACGCCGGATCGACCGGGGAGACCGAGCGGGAGAGGTCGAGCATCTCCAGCGAGTCTTCCGCGGCCGCGAGCGTGGCGCTGCGGCGGCTGGTGTTGCCCTGTAGCGCGACCTGCTGGGCGGAAATGTTCCTGCCCGTCACGGTTTTGCCGGTTGAGGAGGAGCCCGTGCTGGCGCGTGGGCCTCTTTCAGCCGGGCTCTCTGAGGCGAGGCTTTCTTTGGTGCGGACGGCGTTGTCGAGCAGGGCGGGGAGCTTGTCGAGCTCTCCTGGGCCGCACATCAGATCGACGACCGGCATGCGCTTGATGAGGTCCACGCCGTCGCGTTCGGCCATGCACCCGAGCACGCCGACGACGACCGAGGGGTCGCGGTCTTTGCGGTGGGTCAGTTCGCCCAGGCGGCTCCAGACCTTCTGCTCGGCCTGCTCGCGGACCGAGCAGGTGTTGTAGAGCACCACGTCGGCGTCCTCGGCGGTGCCGGTGAAGGCGTAGCCGAGGCGGGCCAGCTCGCCGGCGACCAGCTCGCTGTCGAGCTCGTTCATCTGGCAGCCAAAGGTTTCGAGATAGACGGTGCGTCCGGTCATGCGGGGCGATTGTAGAGGCGGCCGCGGCCGATCGCGCCCGGAAATGCCCGGCAATCTCCCGTTCAGTCCCCGCCGCCGCCGCCCCTGTCAGTCCGCTTCACGAACCACATGAGGTGCTTGACCTCCTTCTCAGAGAGCTGATAGGCGGGTCCGTTGGAGCTGTAGGAGGCGATGTTCTGCTTCCAGTAGTTGGCGGTCTGGGGGAGGGGCTCGCTGTGGCCGTCGAGGTAGACCGCCGGGAGCTTCTTGACCGAGTCGTGGCTGGAGCGGTTCGGGCTCGCGCCCTCGGGCTGATCGATGATCTCGTCGGCGATCGCGAAGTACTCGCGGGCGTCGTCGTGGCCGTGGCCCTCGAAGTAGTAGACGGTGTTGCACATCAGCGACATGGTGTCGGTCGGTTGGGGGATCACATCGGCCCGGCGCCAGTGGCGGTTCGGCCAGCGGCTGTCCCAACCGGCGAGCGTGTCGGAGATGAACCGGGCGGTGCCCAGGTCCTCGTTGACCACGGCGTAGGTATAGAGCCACCGGTTAGGCGCGTGGTGGACGACCCCCGCGTGCGTGAGGCGGATGAGCTGATCGTCGTCCACACCCACGTTCGGGCAGCGCCACATGCCGGTCGGCGACGGGAAGCCGAAGTCAACGTCCGGGAACGGGTCGCCCATGTAGTCGGCAAGGAATCGGTTCATCGACCAGAGGCCGCCGTCGAGTTCGCCGTCCTGATTCATGCGGCTCCAGTCCAGACGACGCGGGGGCAGGTAGTCGCTGTGGTCGAGTTGGTACATCGAGACGGTCTGTGCCTGCGAGCGCAGGTTGGCCTGACAACTCTGCAGCCGCGCGGTTGCGCGCGCAGCGCCGAGCGCGGGGAGCAGGATGCCGATGAGCAGCGCGATGATCGCGATCACCACCAGCAGCTCGATGAGCGTGAAACCGGCCCAGCGCTGCTCGCGGCATGCCGTGACCTCTACGTTGTCCATCGCGGTATGACAGTTCATCTGGAGACAGCCTACCTCAAAAGGAAGAGCGGAAAGCGCCGAAGCGACACCTTCCGCTCCGGAGCAAGAGATCAAAGTCCCAAATCAACGGCGACGACGGGCCACGCCGAGCACGCTGAGGCCTCCAGCGAGCGCCAGCACGCCGGGGGCAGGGATGTTGGTGAACTGCGTCGTGAAGACGTCGCTTTGGGCGTAGCCGGTCGAGCCAAGATCGATGACCCGCCAGCTGACGTTCCAGACCGATTGGTTCGGATCAAAGGCGGCGTCGTCTGCATCGATGTGCCAGAACGGGTGCTCATCGAAGATGCTGCCCCCGAGTGCGAACGCGTCGCCGGGAGTCATCGGGTCGAACAACGGGGTGTACACCTTGACCGCCGGATCCAGCGAGACGAGCTCGAAGTAGATGTCGGCGCCGTCGCCGAGCATGAACAGCCCCTCGTCCGGCTCGTCCTCGTCGAGATGGGTAAAGCCCGGGTCGTCGCCGAACCACCCGTTGATGCCGTTCTGGCTAAACGCCGGCAGCTCTCGCGGCTCGTCGAAGTCTCCCTCGATCGCGAGGGCTCCGGAAGCATCGACCGCGACGACGTAGTCGACCCCGTGGTCGTGCTGCGCGGCGGCAGGAGTCGCGGCAAGCCCGGCGGCCAGCAGAACACACACGCTGGATCTGGTCATTGTCTTTCTCACTTTCAGACATGGGCACGGATTGGGTGCATCCCGATCGGCCGCCGTGCCGATGCGGCCGTCGGGCAACTCATCGGATCAGCAGCCGGCGGTCCAGAGGTTCAGGAACGCCAGCACATCGCGGGTGTCGACCGAGCCATCGGCGTTGATGTCCGCGCTTGGATCCTGCATCGACCACGCGTTGAGGAACGCCAGCACGTCGCGGGTGTCGACCAGTTCGTCGCCGTTGAAGTCCGCGACGCAGTCGTCCGCGGAACACCATGCCCCGTTTCGCTCCCACCAGTCGAGCGACTCGGCGAAGACCTGGTCGTCAACGGTCTGGGCGAGCACGAGGTGGATTGGTTCGCTCGGCGCAATACTGCCGTCGTCGGACCACATCCGCAGCGTGAGCAGGTAGACGCCGGGGGCGGCGGGGCTGGTGAGCTTGAACTTGTAGTGGTAGTGGAACTCGCCGGACTGGCCGACGCCGAGAGTGAAGCCTTCAACGGGCGTGTCGTTGAGCGGGGTCGTGACCGGGCCGAGCGGCCCCCACGACATCTCGAGTCGCTCGGCCGGGATGGTGTCGAAATCGGTCCCGTCCCATGCACGCAGGGCGTGGAGAATCGTGAACCCGACCTCGGAGTTGGCCGGGAACTCGTTGGTCGGTGAGTCAAAGCCCGGGTCGTTGGTCTGGTTACCCACCTCGAGGCGCGTGCCGAAGCTGCACAGCGGGTTGTACTGCGCGTCGGTCGTGATGATCTGGGCGTCACGAACCAGGAGCACGATGTCGCCCTCGTGCTCCTGGGCGGCGGCCGTCGTCGCGGCGAGCGCGGAGGCCGCCGCGGCGAGGATGGTGTTGCGGAATGTGGATCGGTGCGTGTTCATGATGGCTTCTCCTGTGGCGTTCGCCGCGCGCGCGGTCAGCGCGCGACGGCCGGAAAGAACTGGTTGTCGTAATACCCCCGATAGACCTCGCCGAAGCGCAGCACCTCGGCGTGCCCGTCGAGGAAGCCGTACGTGGCTCGGCCCTGCGGGCTGGCGGGCTCACCGCCCCGGGCGTGCAGTTCCAACTGTTGGGCCGCGAGTTGGGCGGACACGCCCGGGTCAGCGTCGAACCACTCGTTGACGTGGACGTGGTCGCTCCGGGCGTAATCGGGGTCTCCATAGGGCTCGTCGCCCTCGGTCATCAGCAGGAACTGCACCGTCGCGACCGGGAACTGCACCCGGTTGAGCGTCCGCCACGGCTCGACGCGGCCGACTTGCGGGTCGGTGTAGGTCGGTCCCTTGCTGGTCAGGTAGTCGTTGAGCCCGTAGCTGGTCCAGCGGGCGATCTCGCCGGGGAGCGGGTCGTTGCCCTCGTCGTCGTCGGCGAAGAGCGCCAGCGCCTGATCGAGCGAGTAGCCCGTGCTCTCGCCGCCCTGATCGACAGGCCAGAGCAGGCTCGTGTCGCCCGGTGACCGGAGCAGCGGCACCGCGCCGTAGTAGGGCGCCAGGTCGTGGACCCATGTTGTCTTGGCGGTGTCGCCCGAGCCGCCGTGCGGGAGCCCCGCATCGATGAGTCTCTCGCGGTTGTCTCCCGCGTACATCATCTGTGCGGTCTCGAGCTGCCGCACGTTGCTCAGGCACTGCACCGCCTGTGCTGCGGCGCGGGCTTTGCCCAGCGCCGGCAAGAGGATGCCGATCAGCAGAGCGATGATGGCGATGACAACGAGCAGTTCGATCAGAGTAAACGCGGGGCGTGGCGCAGTGCGCGCGCACGTGCGGGGGCTGAAGTTGGGCATGGTGCAGGGTTCCGGCGGGGTGACGCGCGTGGCCTGCTGCGCATCGCGCAGCTCAGCCTCGCAGCTCTCGCATGACACCGCCGCGCGACGAATCGTCGCGCAGCACGAGGTGGGTCAGGCGGACGCCGGGGGTGCCCGGGGACGGGCTGCCCGTCCCGGTGCTGTGCGGGGTGTGGTCAGAGGGCCGGGCGCCGCAGCCCGGACGACACGCTGCCCGAGCGGCAGGCCGGCGGCTGCCGGCGGGACATCCGTGCACTTGCCAGCCTGGCCGAGCTGCACGCACGTCGGGCAGTCCTCGGCCGGCACGGGGTCGGGTGAGTTGTCAGACCGGGAGTGCGAGTGCCCACGGTGCGCGTGGTCGCAGGTCTCCAGCGTCGCGTCGTGCGACACCAGCGTGTGCCCCGCGCCGCCCGGATGGGCAACGAGCGTGTGAATCCCCGCGACGAACGGGGTGAGCACCGCCAACGTCAGGGCCAGCACCCACGCGGTCAGTCCGCGCGGCAGGCCGGGTCGGATCGGGGCTCGGGTTGGGACACGTTCTCCCGGCATCGGGACTCCTGTTGAGAAAGCATTCTCAATATAGCGATGGCCGGAGCCCTGTCAAGCGGAAACGCCCCCGAGGGCGCGTCGCGGGCTGGCGGGTCCGGTCAGATACCATCCGGGCGGATCACCGTCTGGAGATTGCCCGCTTTGAACCCCTGGTATGCCGCAGCCTGGCTCCGCCGCGTGTCGCTCGCCGACAAGTGCGTCATCCTGTTCGGTGGCGCGGTGGTGTTGATCGTGCTGGTGGCCCTCAGCGTGCCCTGGCTGCGGATGGGGGCTCTGGTGGACGGGGGGCAACTCGAACTGAGCCGCAACCTCGCCCGGGCCTGGGCGGCGGCCGAGGCGATGCCCAACACGGCCGACGCCATCGCGGCGGAGGCCGGGTTCGAGGCCGAGCGTCTGCTGCCCGAGGCCGCGCGGGCACGGGCGGAGACGGACAAGCCGCTCGCCCGGATGCTGCGACGGCTCGACGGCGAGAGCACGCAGATGGAGGCCCAGCGGGCGGCGTGGGACGGGGCAACGCGGGTCTACCGCTATCTGGCGGCCGAACGTTCGGACGACGGCGAGCTGCAGTCGGTCGTCCACATCTCCCGCCGCTCCACAGACGCGGCCGGGCAGTTGGTGGTCAACACCGCCTACCTGCTCAGCGCAGGTACGCTGGTGCTGAGCCTCGCGCTCATCGTCTTCTACCAGATCACGCACCGCATTATCCTCGGGCCGGTGCGCAGCCTGCGTGAGACCGCCGATCGGGTGCGGTCGGGTGAGCTCGAGGTCCGGAGCCAGATCGAGACAGGCGATGAGTTCCAGGAGCTGGCCGAGACCTTCAACAGCATGCTCGAGCATCTCTCCGAGACCAACGACCAGTTGCGGGCGATCAACTCGGCGATGGATGTTCGGCTCAACGAACTGGCCGAGTCCAACCGCGTGCTCTTTGAGACCAACACGCTCAAGAGCGAGTTCCTGGCCAACGTGAGCCACGAGCTGCGCACGCCGCTGAACTCGATCATCGGGTTCGCCGAGCTCCTGCTCTCGATCGCGGAAGCGGAGGAGCGATCGCAGGACGGCAGCGGCAACGGCCCAGCCGATCAGGACGTCCTCAAACGCACCAGATACCTGCGCAACATCGAATCGGCGAGCCGCAATCTGCTCTCGCTCATCGAAGAGCTCCTGACGATGGCCCGGCTCGAGGCCGGCAAGGTCGATCTGCACATCGAGCCGATGAGCGTCCGCGACGCGTGCGAGGGGCTCGTGGCGCTCATCCAGCCGCAGGCCGACCGCAACGGCGTGCTGGTGCGTGGCGAGGTGATCGGCGAGGTGCCGATGATCGAGACCGACCCGCGCCGGTTCCAGCAGGTCATCTTCAACTTCCTGAGCAACGCGGTGAAGTTCACCAGCCAGGAGGGCGGGCCGCAGGGCGAGGTGGTGCTGCGGGCCGAGGGACTGCCCGCCGGACAGGGCGGCGATGACCGCCAGCGCGTGCGGATCAGCGTGCTCGACAACGGGCCGGGCATCCCGCCGGAGGAGCAGGACCGCGTCTTTGAGAAATTCCGCCAGCTCGGCGAGGGGCCGACGCGGCAGTACGGCGGCACGGGTCTGGGGCTCGCGATCGCCAAGGAGCTCGCGCACCTGCTTCAGGGTGACATCCAGCTTGTCAGCGACGTGGGGCGGGGCGCGATGTTCAGCTTCATCCTCCCCGTGAAGTTTGACCACGATCGCTCGGCCGAGCAGTTGCTCGAGGGCCGGTTCCGCGGGGCGCTTGCGGGTCGGCGGCGGTGGGGATGAGCCGCGAGCCCGGACGGCTCCGGGTGTGTTGCGCTCAGCGGAGTCGGCCCGCGCCGGTGACCGCGTTGACGTAGTGGCGGATCGTGGGAGATCGGTCGGCGGCGTGCGCGTACTCGACCGTGACCACGTCGATGCGGATGGGTCGGTTCCGGAAGCGGGGGAGCTTCTGCAGGCTCTGGGCGGTCCGGACCAGACGCCGGCGTTTGTCGGCGTTGATGGCCTCGGCGGGGGAGATCGCCCGGCTGCTCGGTCCGGTCTCGCTCTCGGCGCTTACGCGAGCCTTGACCTCCACGAGCACGACCGTCCCCGTCCGCCGTTCGAGGCAGACCAGGTCCGCCTCGCCGCCGGGGGTCTGCAGGTTTCGCGCGAGCGTGCGGCAGCCGAGTTTCTTCAGGAACCGTGAGGCCGCCCGCTCGCCGCGAACGCCCACGTCGAGATGAGCGGCTCGTGTCCGGCGACGGCCGAAGAAGGGAAGGCGGGCACACCAGCGTTGCCGCCCGGCATGAGGTGAGACGTCGGGTGATCGGGACGACGCGGTGCCGGGTGCCCGGCGCGCGCTCAAGGCGAGCGCTCGCCCTGGTAGTACCACGACTCGGCGATCTGCACGAGTCGGACGATCAGGTCGTCGAATCCGGAGATGCCCGCGCGCTCGAACAGACGCAGTAGATAGCGCGAGGTCTCTTCGATACCCCTCTGCTGCATCAGCCGCTGGCGGAGATCCAGCTGGGCCTCGTAGAGCGTGCGTGAGTTGTCCTCGATGCGGTCGAGGTAGACCCAGTAGGTGAAGGTCCCTGCGTCGATCGGGCCACGCCATTCGCCCGGTGAGAGCTGCGACGCGGCGGTCTGCAGCGACTCCAGGCCGAACAACTCCGTGCTGGCCAGGTCGCCGGTGATCGCCCGCGTCGTCGGGTCGGGCGTCTGATTGCGCTCGTCCTGCGCGACCTCCTCAAAAGGCGTGGAGACGAGCGCCTCGCCGATCGATGCGATGGTGTCCTGCTCGGCGGTCCGAACACGGATGAGCCGGAAGACCGCCGACGGTGGGGGGTTGAATTCGTCCGCGTTGCGTTCGTATTCGAGCGTCAGATCGCGGGAGGTCACCTGGACGCGGTCGCGAATGCGTTGCTGGATCTGGGCGACAAGGGCCGCCCGCTCACGCTCCCGCTTGGCTTCTTCGAGACCGATGCCGGAGGTGCGGCGGAGCTGTTCGTCGGCCAGGGTCTGGCTCCCGTACGAGCTGCGGACAACGTCCTTCTCGAACCGTTCGAGGAACACCCGCAGGCCGGCGCGTTCCTGATCGGTCAGCCCGGCGCGAGCCTCGGCGAGGAACAACTCGTCCTGCAGGTTGGCGATGAGCCGGTTGTTGATCTCGTTGGCGGCGAAGGCTCGCCACTCGGCCCGGGACTTGCCGATCGACTCGGCGCGGAGCCGAGGTCCGAGGGGTTCCAGCCAGCTGCGGGCGATGATCGGCAGGCCGTTGAGGTCGCCGACCTTGGCATCAACCATCGTGACCCCCGACATGTCGACAGGGGCGGGTCGGGCCTCTCGTGTGGTGGGTGGACGCACTTCTTCGGCACCGGCGTCGCTGTCGGGTTCGAGCACCGGGTTACCAATCTCGACGCCGATCTCGCCGACGCCAGCGTCGGCCTGAGCTTCGGTGAGAGAGCGGATATCGACCCGCTCGGCCCGGCGTTGCTCGGGGATGTACGTGGGAATGGGCTGGGTGGCAGCCTTGCCGCCGCCCTGCGGATTGCGGAAGTCCGCGGCCGAGAGACGGGGGCCGCTGGAAAACTCCGGCAGCGACACACTGCTGCATCCGGCGAGAATGAGGGCGAGAATCGTCGCGGCGTGTCCCGCGAGAAGCCCGTGCCGCGGCCGAGGTTGTTCCCGAACGTCTACCATGCGGCTGAATCCTAGCAGAAAGGAACGCCGCCATGGCCGACGACCAGCAGCCGAAGATCATCATCGACGACGATTGGAAGGCGCAAGCCCAGGCCGAGAAGGCCAAGCTGGCTGAAAAGGAGCAGGCCAAGGCAGCGGAATCCCCAGCGGCTGCGGCCGGCGCCGCGCCCGGAGCGGCCCCCGGCCAGCAGGAGAAGATCGGCTTCTCCGACCTGGTGCAGATGCTGGCCAGCCAGGCCCTGATGTACATGGGTGCCGTCGCCGACCCGCAGACGGGCAAGGCCGTGGTTTCCCCGCCGATGGCCCAGGCGCACATCGAATTGCTGGGTGTGCTCGAAGAGAAGACCAAGGGCAATCTGACCGACGATGAGTCGAAGATGGTGTCGGGCATCACGCACGAGCTGCGGATGCAGTTTGTTGAACTGAGCAAGGCGATCGAGCAGGCCATCCGCGAGGGCAAGATCACGATCGGTCCGGACGGCGAGATGCGGGCGGTCAATCCACCCGCCGGCACGCCGGGCATGCCGCCGATGCCGGGCTGACCCGGGGCGGTCGCGGCCGGTTTCGCCACCGGCTACACTCGGCTTTGAATCGTCGGGAGCCGTGGTCCCGGCGTGCAAGAAGATCGCGACGGCCCGTGTTCGGCGGGCCACTGGAAGGGTGTGATTCGTGGCCAAATCCGAGGGCTTTCTGGAGCGTCACCACTTTCTACTCAGGCGTCTCCATTCGTTGACAGGTGTCGTGCCCATCGGCATGTTCCTGATGGTGCACCTGACCACCAACGCCTCGATCGTCTGGGGCCGCATCAACGGCCACGGCGGGTTCGAGGGCGCAGACGCGGCGGTCGCGACGTTCCAGCACGAGGTCAACTTCATCCACAGCCTTCCCGCGCTGATTCTCATCGAGATCTTCGGGCTGTGGCTGCCGATCGCGTTTCACTCCGTTCTCGGCGTGATCTACGCCACGCGCAGCAAGCCCAACCACGACCGCTACGCCTATCAGGACAACTGGCGGTACACGCTGCAGCGGATCAGCGGCTATGTCGGTGTGCTGTTCATCTTCTACCACGTCGCCACGCTGCGGTGGGGCTGGAGCTTCCTCATCCCAGGTGGGACCGAGTGGAGTGCCGAGTACGCCGCCTCGACCATGGCCGCGGCGTTGCAGGGCGGCATGGACGGCATGCGTCTCGGGGGGCTGCTGGTCTCCGCGTTCTACATGGTCGGGGTGTCGCTGCTGGTCTTCCATCTGGCCAACGGACTCTGGACGGCCGCGATCACCTGGGGCCTCACGGTCAGCGTGGCCGCGCAGAAGCGGTGGGGGCAGGTCTGCTTCGTGATCGGCGCAGGGCTCATGCTCGCGGCGTGGTCGGCGGTGATCGGCTTTGCGACGCTCGATGCCGCATCGGCGAGAGAGGTTGAAACGAAGATGTTGGAGAAGGCGGCGCACTCTGAGGCCGACGGGGACGGGCCGGACCACTCGGCTGCGCACCACGACGATTCGGACCACACCGGCGGGTGAGACCGCCGCACGTCGGGGCTTCGGCAGCAGTGTCGAACCCGCGCGAGGAAAGCAGGCACAGATGACACAGCAGCAACGGGTGATCGTGGTCGGTGGAGGATTGGCCGGGCTCGCGGGCTCGGCCCGGATGGCCGAGGCCGGACTCGCCGTCGACCTGTTCAGCCTCGTCCCGGTCAAGCGGTCGCACTCGGTGTGCGCGCAGGGCGGCATCAACGCCTGCAACGAGGTCGCCCGCCAGCAGGGCTACAGCGAGTACGAGCACTTCGACGAGACGATCTACGGCGGTGACTTCCTGGCCGACCAGCACCCCGTCCTCGAGATGGCCAACTGGGCCCCGCGGATCATCGACCTGCTCGACCGCATGGGTGTGCCCTTCAACCGCACGGCCGAGGGCTACCGCGACCTGCGGCTCTTCGGCGGGTCGCTGTTTAAGCGGACGCACTTCTCCGGCGCCACCACCGGGCAGCAGTTGCTCTATGCCCTGGACGAACAGGTCCGCCGACTCGAAGCCGACGGCGCGGTGACCAAGTACGAATCGTGGGAATTCCTCCGCCCGATCCTCGCCGACGGGACCAACGGCCCGCGCTGCGTGGGTATCGTCGCCCAGGACCTGCGGACGATGCAGATCCGGGCCTTCCGGGCCGACGCGGTCGTGATGGCCACCGGCGGGGCGGGGCTGGTCTTTGGCAAGAGCACCAACTCGGTGATCTGCACCGGCGCAGCCCTCGCCCGGTGCTATCAGGCCGGTGCGGCCTACGCCAACCCGGAGATGATCCAGGTTCACCCGACCGCCGTGCCGGGGGCGGACAAACTCCGGCTGATGAGCGAATCGGCGCGCGGAGAAGGCGGGCGTGTCTGGGTGCCGCGCAAGAAGGGTGACTCCCGGCCCGCGCGAGATATCCCCGAGGCCGAGCGCCTCTACTTCCTGGAAGAGAAGTACCCCAAGTACGGCAACATCGTGCCGCGCGATATCGCGACCCGCGAGATCTTTGACATCTGCGTCAACCAGCACATGGGGGTTGATGGCGGCAACCAGGTCTACCTCGACCTCACCCACAAAGATCCTGAATACCTCACCCGCAAGCTCGGCGGGATCATGGACATCTACCAGAAGTTCGTCGGGGTCGATCCCCGCTACGAGCCCATGAAGATCTTCCCCGGTGTGCACTACTCGATGGGCGGGCTCTGGACGCAGTACACCGCCGGCAGCTATGCACCCAGCGAGCCGCAGCCCGCGCACGTCTCCGGCTCACCGACCGCGTGCGATGCGGAGATCGGCCGCGGCATGCTGCCGGGAGCGCCCAACAACATGATGACCAACATCGAGGGCCTCTACGCCTTCGGCGAGGTCAACTTCGCCTTTCACGGGGCCAACCGCCTCGGGGCCAACGCGCTGCTCTCGTGCATCTTCGACGGGCTCTTCAGCGGCGTGGGCGTGGCCAACTACATCCGCGACGGGGCGCCCTCCACAACTCCGGCTGAGTCGATCGCGCAGAGCGTGTTCGACAGCGCAGTCGGGGCGGAGACCTCGCGGCAGAAGACGATCACCGACACCGCGACCGGCGGCGACCACGCCGACGAGACGAATCCCTACATCATCGCCAAGGAGATGGGCGAAGAAATGACCGCCGGCTGCACGGTGGTCCGCGAAGAGAAGCGCCTGCAGAAGACGCTCGACAAGATCGCCGAGCTGCAAGATCGGTGGGCACGGATGAAGCTCGCCGACGGCGCGACCTGGACCAACCAGTCGCTGAGCTTCGCGCGCTCGGTGGGCGACATGCTGACCGTGGCCGAGGCGATGGCCTGTGGGGCCAAGGCCCGCAAGGAGAGCCGCGGAGCCCACTACCGGATCGACTACCCCGACCGCGACGATGCGAAGTTCATGAAGACGACGTTCGTGACGTTCGACGCGGGCGAGGGGCGGGCCCGGGTCGAGCACCGCGAGGTCAGGGCCGAGCTGGTCGCGCCCCGCGCGCGCACCTACGGCAAGGTGGACAAGGAAGAACCCGCCAAGGCGGAGGCCGCGGCTGCTGGGGTCTGAACCAGCGCAGGAGTATGTGCCGATGACGGTTGCCACAACGAACGGAACAGCAAAGAAGGCCGCCCCCGCCAACACGCGGAAGGTGCGGTTCCGCATCAAGCGGTGCGACGGGCCCAACAAGCTGGTGCGCTGGGAGACCTTCGAGCTCAGCATCGCCAAGGGCGAGAACGTCATCTCTTGCCTGCAGAAGATCGCGGCCAACCCCGTGACGACCGAGGGCAAGCGCTCGACCCCAGTCGTCTGGGATTGCAGCTGCCTTGAAGAGGTCTGTGGCTCGTGCACGATGGTGATCAACGGCCAGGTGCGCCAGAGCTGCTCGGCCCTGATCGATGTCATCGCGCCCGACGACGGTGACACCGTCAGGCTCGAGCCGATGAGCAAGTTCCCCGTCATCCGCGATCTCTGGGTCGATCGCTCGCGCATGTTCGACGCCCTCAAGCGCGTCAAGGCCTGGGTGCCGATCGACGGGACCTACGACCTCGGCGCCGGCCCGCGCGAACGCCCGGAAGACCAGGCCGTCCGCTACGCCCTGTCGGAGTGCATGACCTGCGGGTGCTGTCTTGAGGCGTGCCCGCAGTTCGATCTCGCGGCCGACGAGTCGGAGTGGAACGACTCCTTCATCGGCGCCCAGGCCCTGAGCCAGGCGCGGCTGTTCAACCTCCACGAGACCGGGGCTCGACTCAAGAGCGACCGTCTCGAAGCCCTTATGGGTCCGGACGGGGTCTCCGAGTGCGGCAATGCCCAGAACTGTGTCAAGGTCTGTCCCAAGCACATCCCGCTCACCGAATCCATCGCCGCGGTCGGTCGGAGCACCACGCTCTACGCGATCTCCAAGTGGTTTAGCGGGAAGTAGGTCCGATTCCCGCGTACCGCCGCGACGCCGGTCCCGCCGACGGGTGGGGCTGTGCGGGCCGGGCCGGGTGAAGGCTCCGCCAAGACACTCTTGGCGGCTTTGGCCGCCGGCCGGTCGGGCCGATGAACGCTGCGATGAGCAGCAATTCCCAAAGCGTCACCGATCGTTCGGCCGGGGTCTCTTCGAGCGCCCCGCCCTGGGCCATCGTGCTCGCCGGCTGCGGGCTGGTGGTGACAGGACACGTGCTGGGGGTGGCATGGCTCCGCGAGCCGGTGCTCGGCCTCCCCGCGGGGATCTGGTTTATCGGGCTTCTCACCACGCTCTGCACGGGTCCGGTCCGGGGCAGGTTGGCGGCGTGGGTCGAAGGCCTGATGAGCCTTGTCGGTGCCGGGGGGCACGCAAGAGAGCTCGCGACCGATGCAGACGGGAATCTCAAGACGCGCCACGACGGCTGGTGGCCGCGCAACCGCGTCGCGAGTGTGTGTCTCGACGGAGTGACGCGGGTCGCGGCCGCGCTCGTCCAGCTGGCTTGGCTCCCGCTCTGGGGCGGTGAAATGTCAGTGATGGGCGACGGACGCCGCCGCCTCGAAGCGTGGCTTGAGAGAAGGACGCTCCCGACACGACCGCTCCGCGTGGGGCTCTGCCTGCCCGACGAAGAGGCGGACGCACTGGTCAACGCAGTCGCGGATGGAACCGCCGCGAGAATCGAATGGTTCCGCATGGGCGACTGGGACGACCCGGTCGGTGCGTGCCGCAGGCACCTGTTCGACGCCGCGGTCTACCACGACGGCGAAGGCCCGGTCCGCATCGTGACGCTCGAGCGTCCTGGCCATACCGCCGGTGTCGTCGAATGGGCCGACCTTGTCGGGCCGCTGACGTTCGGCTCACTCTTCCCGGGCCGGGTCGATCCGGCGGCGGTGGTGATCGAGGGTGCGAGCACCAGCCGCGTGCGTCAGGGTGCCGGTCTTCTGCGGGCGCTGATCGAAGCCTCGGCCACGCTCGCCCGGAGTGAGCACCGGCTGACGCTCGCCGACCGCGTGTTGGGCCGCCGAGTGACCGACGTGATCGAGCGCCCCGGCGGGCTTTCGCTGTGGAGGAGTTCCCGATCAACGGCGGGCGTGGCGATGGAGCGCCTCGCTCGCGAATCCGCTGCCCACGCCGAGACCTGGCCGGAAGCGGCCGCGATCGGCATCGACGCCGCGAGCGCGTTCTTCGTCGCCTCGCCCGCGATGTCGCCGACCGAGCGGCTCGACGGGCTTCGCGCGGTGGTGGGAGCCGGGGCGGTCAGCGGCAAGACGGCGCTGCGTCTTGGCGCGTCCAACATCGCCGGGCTCGAAGACGACGAGGGGATGGACTGGCTCGTCCGCGCCGACAAGCTGCTGCGCGACGGATCGACCGCCGTCGCCGAACTCGACCATGTCGCGTTTCTTGAGTCCGAGCTGTCGCACGGCTCCGACGACCCGATGGGCGTCGGCCGAGCCGCGGCCGGAATCTGCCTTGTCTGCGCGTCGGCCACGCCCGAGCAGCTCCCCTTCATCCGCGACGACATGCTCGAGGAGATGGCCTACGCCGGCTGGCTGGTCGGTCGCGATCAGGACCGGAGCCTGCTGATCCGTGTGTTCCGCGAGCTCGAACGTGCCCACGCCGAGGCCGCGCCGACAAAGTCGGGATCGGCCGCCAAGAGCAGGCTGAAGCGGAACATCTCCGCCCGTTACACGGCTGCGTGATGGATGGGGACCGAGTGGCTAGATCAGCCCTCGAGATCGATGCGTGGCCGGTCGGCCTTCGGGGCGGCGCGCCGACCCGTGCCGTACCCGGTCTGCTCCTTGCGGTCGTCGTGGGTCTCTTCCTGCGAGTTGTCCTTGAGATTGCGGACCGCCTCGGTCAGTTCGACCTTGTCCACCGGCGCGTCCTGCTCGTTACGCCGGGTCTCTCGAGCGCGGACGCGATCGCGGGCCTCCCGGTTTGAGCGTGAGACCTGCTGGCGCTCCGTTCCCGATGAACCGGCGAGCGAGGCTGCGAGATTGGGACCGAAGGACGTCATTACTGGGGATATCGACAGCCGAACCGTCGGATCTCCACTCACGAGCACAGATTGGTGTTATCGGAAAGTCCGACACGAGATATTGGGGGTCTGGGCCGACTCACGCCCGGCCTGAGGCTGCTCCGACACCCTCCCGCGGCTCAGACTCCGATCGTGTTCACGCCGCAGTCGACGTAGATATTCTCGCCGGTGACGCCCGAGGAGAGGTCGCTGGCGAGGTAGACAGCGGTCTTGCCGACATCCTCACCCTCGACGTTGCGCCGGAGGGGAGCTCGCTCGAGGTTGTGGGTCTCGATATCGGCGGTGCCGCCGACCGCCGAGGAGGCCAGCGTGCGGAGGTAGCCGCCCGAGATCGTGTTCACGCGGATGTTCTTCTCGCCGAGCTCGCCGGCCAGATAGCGGGCCGTGGACTCGAGCGCCGACTTGGCCACACCCATCACGTTGTACCCGGGGACGACCTTCTCGGCGCCGTAGTAGCTCATCGCCATGATCGAGCCGCCGCCGGAGCGTTCCATGATGGGCATCGCCGCCCGCGAGATGCCCAGCAGCGTGTAGGCCGAGATATCGATCGCGCTGAGGTACGCCTCACGTGGGGTCTGCACGAACTTGCCCTTGGCGAGCCACTCGCGGTCGGCGAAGGCGATGGAATGCACCAGCACGTGCAGCGCATCAAACCGCTCGGAGAACGCGGCGAAGACCTCGTCGATCTGCTCGTCGCTCGAGGCGTCCAGCGGGGCGTAGAACGGGTCCTTGATGCCGATCGCATCGACCGCCCGCGACGTGCGGCGGAGGTTCTTCTCACCGGGCAGGTGCGTGAAGGCGCACGTGCAGCCGTGATCGTGCAGCGCCTTGGCGATGTGCCAGGCGTAGGAGCGTTCGTTGGCGATGCCGACGATGAGGGCGGTCTTGCCCTGGAGGAGGGTCATATGGATTCTCCAGCGTTGCGGTGTGAGGGAGAAGTCTAGAACCGCACGCACCACGGGGCGGCCGGCCGGTGTGATCGGCCGATCCGGTCGTAGAATGCCGCACCATGCCCCCCGCCGACCTCAACCTGCTGCCCCTCCCGGCTCTCTTCGTGGAGCTGGCCGGACCGGACCGGCTCAAGCAGTTTCTCACGCTCGTGCGGGAAGAGGACCTCGGCCCGGACGCGCTCGACGTCACCAGCCTGCTGGCGGTGGGGGAGCACGAGCGGCTCCGCACCGAGATCAGAGCGAGAGAGCCCGGCGTCGTCGCGGGGCTCGCGGCTCTGGGGCCGATCGTGGAGGTCTTCGAGGCCGATGTCCGCGTGGATCTGCTCGTCGCCGACGGCGACCGCGTCGAGCGGGGCCGCGCCGTCGCGACGATCGATGGCAACGCCCGCGACCTGCTGGCGATCGAACGCCCCGTGCTCAACCTGCTCGGCAGGCTCTCAGGCGTCGCGACGCGGACCGCCGCGTTTGTGGAGTCGATCGGCGAGGGGTGGCCGGCGAAGCTCTACGACACGCGGAAGACCACACCCGGCCTGCGGCATCTGGAGAAGTACGCCGTGCGCTGCGGCGGGGGGTGCTGCCATCGGCTGGGGCTGCACGACGCGGTGCTGGTCAAGGACAACCACATCGCCGCGATGACCGGAGCAACCTGGGTCGAGCGGCTCGGCAACATGGCGTCGGAGGCCCGTTCGCGGTTCGGCGACCGACTCCGATTCATTCAGGTCGAGGTGGACAGGCTCGAGCAGTTCGCGGATCTGCTCACGCTCGACGCGGGGACGATCGACATCGTGCTGCTCGACAACATGCCGGTCGAGCAGATACGCGAGGCGGTCGGCCTGCGCGATGCGCGGCGGCCGGGCCTGCAGCTCGAGGCCTCCGGCGGCGTCACGCTCGAGACGATCGGCGCGGTCGCGTCCAGCGGCGTGGACCGGATCAGCGTCGGTTCGCTCACCCACCACGCGGTGTCGCTCGACTTCGGGCTGGACGCGGTGTGAACCCCGACCCCCCGATCACCGATTGGGCCGACCGGCTGGAGGTGGTGTGTGCCGCGTGCCCGAACTTGGGCGCGCACCGCGTGCACATCGTCGCCGAGACCGCGTCCACGCAGGACGCCGCGTGGGCGGCCAGCGGTGGGGCGGCGGGCTGGCTGGTTGTCGCCGGGCGACAGGTCGCCGGCCGCGGCAGGCTCGGGCGGGCCTGGGCGGACACCGCCGAAGACGGTCTTGCCATGACGCTCACCCTGCCGGCGGACGCGGTGACTTCGGTCGGGGTCGGTGTCGCGGTGTGCCGGGCGGTGCGGGAGGTCGTGCCCGACCCGGCGGGTGTTGGCCTGCGGTGGCCGAACGATGTGGTCGAGCGGGAGAGCGGCCGCAAGATCGCCGGGGTGCTCATCGAGGTCCGCGACCGCGTCGCGCTCGTCGGCATCGGTGTCAACGTGCGGCAGACGCCGGGGCAGTTCCCGCCCGAGGTGCGGCACCTTGCGGCCTCACTGGCGCAGCTGGGAGGCACCGCCGATCGGATTTCGCTGGCAGAACGAATCGTGCGCGCGCTCGACGCCGTCATCACCGAGCCGACGCCGGCCATCGCGAAGCACGCCACCGCGATGGACACGCTCGTCGGAACGCGGCGGCGATTCGTGTGTGGCGGCAGAGAGACGGCCGGACTGGTACGGGCGATTGATGGTGACGGGACGATTGATATCGAGACCGAAGGCGGAGTCGTCGTGAGGCTGCCCGCAGAGACCACATCGCTCGTGCACGAGTAGCCACCGCTCGCCCGCCGGGTCGGTGTTGCGGCGCGCCTCGGTCAGAGCAATCGGGCGAGCTTGCGCCCCATCTCGGCCCCGGCATCCCCGTCGAGCGGCTCGGCGTTCCATTTGATGCCCAGGCCGTGGCTGTCGGTCTTGGGGATGATGTGGAAGTGCACGTGCGGCACGGCCTGGTGGGCCTTGCTGCCGTTGTTCTGCAGGATGTTGGTCGCGGTCGCGCCGGTCACCTTCATCACCGCCCGACTGATCCGCGGCAGCACCCGCCCGATGGCCGCGGCCGAGTCGTCGGAGAGCTCGTCGATCGTCTCCGCCGGCTCCTTGGGCACCACGAGCGTGTGCCCCGGGGCGATGGGGTTGACGTCGAGGAAGGCCAGTGTGAGGTCGTCCTCGTAGACGCGGAAGCAGGGGATCTCGCCACGGATAATCTTGCTGAAAATGCTGTCGCTCATGGCCGGAGTGTACGGGAGGTTTTCACCTCGCGTTGTGCGGTGACGTCGCCACGGATGCGGGCTTTATGCAAAGGGGGATCGGTGCACAGGAGCCCGTGTGCGTCGTGGGGGGGAAAGTATGCTGAGGCCATGGACATCAAGCCTCGCTCGCGATCCTGCTGGTCGACACCCGCACACAAGATGCCAACGACGAGGCTCGCACTCTGCACGCTGACGCTCGCGATGCCCCTCGTCGGCGGTTGCGGTTCTCGCTCGTCACCCGCCTATCCGCCGACGCTCCGCATTGAGCCGTTCCGGCCCGCCGCTGAGGCGTTGGCTGTGGTGGAGGACGAGGTCGGACTCCGGATCGCCGGCTGCCGTTCCGCGTCTGGCGGCCTGTACGCGGACCTGTTCGTCGTGACCGGTGACCAGCAGGACCTGGCCCCGCTTCTGGGAGACCTGGCGGTCGGACGTACGAGCGAGCTGTTCGAGCTTCGCGACGGGGAGGGGGCCGCCATCGCTGTGCTGCCCGCCGAGCGTGCTGCTCGGGACTATGTCGAGACCTCGCCGGCCCTTTCACTCGCGCAGCTGGTGACACGCTCGGGCTCGCCGTCGTTCGGGCGCGGTGCGCTGGCGGCGCAGACCTATCCCGTGACCCCGGGAGTGGTAATCCAGACCATCCCGATCCGGCTCGACGAGACGCTTCCCGAGGGGGAGTACCACATCCGACTGACGGAGGCGTGGGCAGGATTCGCGGCGTCGGGTCTGTCACCAAACGACAGCGAGGCCGTGCGGCGTGCGCTCGGTTCCTCCCGAATCGACCCGGCTTCCGAGTGGCTGGGCTTCCGGGTGGCATCCCGGCGACCGAACGCGGGTGGCTCACGCTCGCCCTGGTGAGGGAGCCGGCTGGCATGATGCCGGTGCGAGCAGCCCCCGTTCAACGGGCGGCCTCGCGGCGGGTGTGGGGGGCTTGTCCGGAATACACTGCGGCATATGGACGGCGGTCGGCACGGCATCTCGGAGAAAGCGACGACGGGCGGCAAGATCCGCCAGCTCGGCACGCTGTTGGTCAACCAGATCGCTGCGGGCGAGGTCGTCGAGCGGCCGGCGAGTGTGGTCAAGGAGCTGCTCGAGAACGCGATGGACGCCGGGGCAGCCCGGGTCCGCGTAGAGATCGAGTCGGGGGGTATCGAACTGGTCCGCGTGACCGACGACGGCGTCGGCATCGCCCCCGACGACCTGCCGCTGGCCGTCGCCCCGCACGCGACGAGCAAGATCGAGCTGGCGACCGACCTCGACCACATCGCGACCTTCGGGTTCCGCGGCGAGGCTCTGGCCTCCATCGCCTCGGTCTCGCGGATGTCCATCCGCTCGCGCATCGCCGGCGAGCCGGGTGGGTCGCAGATCGATATCGAGGGCGATGTGGTCGGCGAGGCCCGGCCGGCGTCCGGCGCGGCCGGCACGAGCGTTTCGGTGCGGAACCTGTTCTTCAACACCCCGGCGCGGCGGAAGTTCCTCCGGACCGAGGGCACCGAGCGCACGCGGTGCATGGACGTGGTCAAGGCGTGCGCTCTGTCGCACCCGGCGATCGCGTTCGAGGCGGTCGTTGACGGCAAGACGGTGCTCGATCTCCCCGGCGGGCAGTCGCCCAGAGACCGAGCCATCGCGATACTCGGCAAGGAACTCGACGGCGAGGTCATCGAGGTGAAGGCCGACCGGTTCGACGATGCGCGGGGGATGAGCCTGTGGGGGCTGGTGGGCACGCCCTCGACGGCGCGGGCCACAGCGCGCGCGCAGCATTTCTTCATCAACGGGCGGGCGATCAAGGACCGGACCATCCAGCACGCCGTGGGCGAGGCGTTCCGGGGACTCATAGAGCCGGGGCGATACCCGACCGCCGTGCTCATGCTCGAGCTCTCTCCGGAGGGGGTGGATGTCAACGTTCACCCGCAGAAGTCGGAGGTCCGGTTCCGCGACCAGTCGATGGTGCACTCGGTGGTGCTGCGGGCGGTGCGCGAGGCGCTGGCCCGCGAAGACCTGACGCCGAGCATCGCCGGCCGGTTCGGAGGTGCGCCCGAGGCCCGCCGCTACGCCAGCGCGACCGAGATTCTGCCCGGCGGTGCCGGGCCGGGCCCGGCCGCGGCGCAGCCGGGCACCCGGGGCTTCGTGGACTTCTTCACGCAGGAGATCCCCGAGCGCACCCAACACCGCCTCAGCTACGACGCGATCCGCGAGGCGATCGACCGGGTCGAGCGGTCGGGCACCACGACGAGCCGCGAACCGATCACGGGCAATGAAGGACCGGGCGCCCGCGAAGCGATCGATCTGCCGACCGCCCACGCTCAGCCCGGGCCGGCCGAAGCGGCCGAGCCGACAGAGTTGCCCCAGGCCATCCCCGCCCACCGCGTGCTGCAGGTCCACAACAGCTATCTGGTCACGCAGGACGAGCGGGGCGTGGTGATTGTCGATCAGCACGCGCTGCACGAGCGGGTGATGTTCGAGATCCTCTACGCCCGGGTCAGCAGCGGCGTGTTGGAGAGCCAGCAGCTGCTGACCCCCGCCATCGTCGAGGCGACCCCCGAGCGGGTCGAGCGTCTCGGCGAGCTCGCGCCGCTGCTCGCCCGGATCGGCATCGAGGCCGAGCCGATGGGCCCCCGGACCGTGGGTGTGCGGAGCTTCGCGACGCTGCTCTTTGAACGCGGCGTGGACCCGGTCTCGTTCATGCAGGAACTGCTCGACAAGACCGACCGCGAGCGGTTCGTGCCCGACAGCGAAGAGGCTCTGCGCGAGGTGCTCGATATGATGGCCTGCAAGGCCGCGGTCAAGGCGGGCGATCGGATGAGTGACGACGAGCTGCGGGCGTTGCTCGATCTCCGCGGCGAGGTCGAACGGAGCAGCAACTGCCCGCACGGGAGGCCGACGTCGGTCCGGCTGACGATTCACGAACTGGAGCGGCTCTTCGGCCGGTCCTGATCTGCACCGAAAGTAGGGGCTGCATGACGCAGAACGACCGGGTGATCCCCGTCGGCGGGCCGCAGGGGGCCAAGCGCACCAGGCTGGCGGTGGTCGCGTGGATCGGCGTCGCCGCGATGTGGGCGTGGATCATGTACCGCATGTGGCGCGGCGCCGTCCTCACCGAGACCGGCGACTTCAACGACTTCTACTTCGCCGCCGAAGCCCTCCGCCTCGGCACCGACCCGTACACCTCCAACCGCGGCGGCTACCTCTACCCGCCGCTCGTCGCCTGGCTCCTGCAGCCGCTGGTCGGCCTCGGGCTGGTCAAGGCGGGCGTGGTCTGGGGTGTGGTCAACATGCTCCTGACGCTGCTGTGCATGACGCTGAGCGTGCGGCTCATCGCCAGGGCGTTCCGCGGCCCGTGCGACGCCCTGACGGTCGGAGCGGTGTGGCTGGCGACGCTTGCGCTCATGCTCGGCCCGGTGCAGTCAGAGCTCGAGCACGGGCAGACCGACGTGCTGGTGCTGACCGGTCTGTGCGTGGGGCTGGTGCTCATCGAGCGGCTGCCCTGGCTCGCGGGCTTTGCGCTCGGCCTGGCGCTGCTGGTCAAGCACCACGTCATCGTGTTCCCGGCGTATCTGGTGATCCGGAGGCGCTGGAAGACCCTCATCGGCATGCTGCTCGGCGGCGTGTTCTTCGCATTCTTGCCCGCAGCCGGGCTCGGGTTTGCCAAGGCCGCGGGCTATCTCGGCCAGTCGTACGGCTATCTGTTCCGGCTCTTCGGCGGCGAGGGTGCGCCCGAGGGGATCAACCTGCACCCGATCACCTGGGAACTGAGCATCTCCATCACCAGCGCCATGGCCCGGTTCTTCGACGGCCCCGACGGGCCCTCGATGACCCTCGTCGGGCTCGCCACGCTGCCGGTCGCGGGGGCGGTCTTCCTCGCGACGTGGTGGATCTACCGCCGCCACGGCGTGGCGATGTTCGTCGGGCGTGGCGGCCGGGCCGAGCGGGCGATCATGGCGATCGTGCTGATGGAGTGGTGCGGGGTCATCATCGGGCTGCTGGCCTTCAGCCCGCAATCGATCACGCGGCACACCTACATCATGCTGCCGATGCAGATGCTCGCGGCGTACGTCCTGCTCGTTAAACGTCCCGGGGCGTGCAAGTGGCCGCTGCTGGCGGGCGTCATCGGGTACCAGCTCGCCGCGCGACTGCCCCCCGGTGAAGAGCCCTTCGAGGCTGCGCTCACCGCGTGGCGGCACGTCAGCGGCGCAACGTGGTTCCTGCTGCTGATGTGGCTGGGGCTGGTGTGGAGTGCGCTGAGCTTCTGGAGAGTGGGGGGCGGAGCGGCGCCGAGTGCGGCTGCCGAGGAGGCAACGCAGCGCGCCTTCGAGACCGCGTGAGCGCCGCTCCTGATCTACGCCCGCTGCGGCACAGCCGCCCTGCCGGGCAGCGTGACGACGAGTGGCGGTTCCGATTCGATCGGCAGTGTGGCGGGAAGCGTTCTGGCGGCTCGAGCGATCTCGCCCCGGCGCGCCCGGATGGCCGCGGCACGGCGCAGCATCTTGAGCCCGTCGAGCACGGGGTTGACCTGCCCGCCCTCCTGATGCGTCCACGCGATGCCGACCTCTTTGATGCGGAGCCCTGTGGCCCGCACGATCAGCAGGTGCTCGAGGTCGAACGCGTACCCCTCCTCGCGAGCGAGCGCGACGACCTGCTCGGCGACATCCGCCCGGTAGAGCTTGAACCCGCACTGCGTGTCGGCCAGCAGGTCAAGCCCCATCGCCCGCAGCGCGAGCTTGAAGACCGACCCCGCGAGTTTGCGGCCCGCGACGGCGTTGACCTGCGACCCGGCCGCGACGCGCGATCCGGCAACCAGCCCCACCCCGGGCGCGATCGCGTCCCGCAGGGCGGAGAGTTCGCGGACGGTCGCCGCGTTGTCCGCGTCCATCATGAGCACCCAGCGGCCGCGGGAGGCCGCCAGCCCGGTGCACACCGCCGCGCCCTTGCCGCGGTTCTGCTCGTGCCGGAGCAGCCGCACCGAGCGCAGCGGGCCGTCGGGCGATTCGGTCAGCAGCGGCGAGACGCGGTCGATGGTCGCGTCGGGCGAGCCGTCGTCGACGAGCACGATCTCGGAGGTAAAGTCGGCGACCGAGAGCAGCGAGACCATGTCCGCCAGCGTCGCATCGATCCGTGAGGCCTCGCGGTACATGGGGACGACCACCGAGACCTCTGGGGCGTCGTTGTCGCGAGGGGTTGGATCTTGTCTGTTGGGCATGAGCTGCGTGCGGGCCCGTACGCCGACCTCGCCGCACCGGAGAACCAAGCCTACCCGGGATGCTCAGGCGTTGTCGAGCAGGTCGACCGCCTTGAGCGCCTTGCCCTCCAGCATGGCCAGGCTGGCCCCGCCGCCGGTCGAGACGTGGCTGACCTGATCGGCCAGGCCGAACTTCTCGACGGCCGCCGCGGTGTCGCCGCCGCCCACGATCGTCGTGGCACCCTTGCTGGTGGCCTCCGCGACCGCCTTGGCGACCTGCTTGGTGCCGACGCTGAACGCGGTCCACTCGAAGACGCCCATCGGCCCGTTCCAGACGACGCTCTTGGCATCGCGGATGACCGCGGCGAAGTTGCTCTGCGTGCGGGGGCCGATGTCCAGGCCCATGTAGCCCGGCTTGATCTTGTCCTCGAAGACCTCGATGTCGCCGGAGTGGGCCGCGAACTGCGTGCTGCAGACGTGGTCGACGGGCAGATGCAGCTGCGCACCGAGCTCGGCGGCCTGCGTGATCATCTTCTTGGCGTCGTTGATCCGGTCGGCCTCGACGCGGCTCTCGCCGACGTCCTGGCCGAGCGCCTTGAGGAACGTGTACGCCATCGCGCCGCCCACGATGATGTGGTCGGCCTTGGGCAGCAGGCGGCTGATCGCGCCGATCTTGTCCGAGACCTTGGCGCCGCCGAGCACGACGACAAACGGCTTGGCCGGGGTTGCGATCGCGTCCTGGAGGAACCGGAGCTCCGTCGCGACCAGCGAGCCGATGACGCGGGGCTTGCCCTTCATGGCCTCGGGCACCGCGACCATCGAGGCGTCCGACCGGTGGCAGGTACCGAACGCGTCGTTGACGTAGACGTCGCCGTAGCCGGCCAGCGTGCTGGCAAACGAGGCGTCGCCGGACTTCTCCGCCTTGTGGAAGCGGAGGTTCTCAAGCAGCAGCACGTCGCCGTCGGCCATCGCGGCAACGCCGGCCTTGGCGGCCTCGTCGGTGCAGTCGTCGGAGGGGAACGCGACGGGCTTGCCGAGCAGCTCGCCCAGGCGGTTGGCGACCGGACGCAGGCAGAGCTGCGGCTCGTGCCCCGTGCCCTCGGGCCGGCCGAGGTGAGACATCAGGATCGCCCGCCCGCCGCGGTCGGTGATGCTCTTGATCGTGGGGATCGCGCTGCGGATGCGGCGGTCGTCGGTGATCGCCCCGCCGTCGAGCGGGACGTTGAAGTCGACACGGACCAGCACGCGCTTTCCTGCGACATCAACGGATTCGATGGTCTTCTTGGCCATGGCGTGGGTCCCGATCTTCGGCGGGGCCCGAGCGGTCGCGGCTCGGGCCGGGTGTGTGAGCGTTCTAGTTCGTGGTGTCGTCGAGGATGCGCTGCGCCCGGGCGCGGAGCTCTGCCCCGCCGGTGTTCTGCAGGCGGTCACGCATGCGCCGGAGGCGCGACGCGAGCGACGCGTCGACGAGCTGGTCGCCGATGCGGAACTTCACACCGCCGAGCATGCTCTCGTCGGTGTAGGGGTGCACCACGACGTCCTTCTGCAGGATCGAGCTGAGGCGGTCTTTGACCTTGTCGATCTCGGCGACCTCGAGCGGTGCGGCAGTGAAGACATCGACCTCGATGCGGCCGAAGAGTTCCTGCACCATCGCGTCGTAGGCACCAACGATCGCCGGCAGGTGCCCCAGACGGCCCTTCTCGTTGAGCACGAGAAGGAAACGCATGACCAGGTCGTCACACCGGCCCGTGAAGATCGTGCGGAGCGACTTCTGCCGCTCGGCGGACGAAAGCACCTTGGACGCCAAGAACTCGCCGAAGCGGCGGTCGGCGCGGGCCAGGTCCAGGATGTCCTCGAGCTGCCCCATGACCGACTCGATGCGTTCGCGGCCGCCGTCGGCCTCCGCGAGTTCGAGCAGGCTCCGGGCGTAGATGTTGGCCAGTGCGTCGGGCGGTGATTCGGTCAGGGGCATGGAGTGGCTCCGCGAGGCGTGCTGCGACGGATCGCAGGTGGGGGGAGTATCAGTTGGACGCGGTCTGCAGTTCGGCGAGCGACTCGTCGATCAGCCGCTGGTGGTCGCCGGCGTTGACCTCGCGGGCGAGAATCTTGCTGGCGATCTGCGTCGCCATCGTGGACGCCTCGGCGTAGATCTCGTTGAGGGCCGCACGCTTGGCCGCTTCGATGTCGCGGCGAGCCTTGTCACGCATGTCGTTGAGCTCGACGTCGGCCTTGGCCTTGAGGTCCGAGGCCATCTTCTGCTGCTGCGTCCGGGTCTCGTCGAGCATCTTCTGGGCTTCGGCCCGCGCCTCGGCGAGGTTCTGCTGGTAGGTCTCCAGCGCCTCGGCGGCCTGCTTACGGGCCGACGCCGCGGCCTCGATCTCGCTCTTGATCTTGTCGGCCCGCTCGTCCAGGCCCTTGCTGATCACCGGCCACACCTTGACGCGGAGCACGATGAAGACCAACGCGAAGACGATGATCGCGGTGATGCCCGTCGCGAGGCCCTGCTTGGCGGTCGGCAGTGCGCCGACGACCTCGTGGCCCCCGGCGTGCTCGGCGTGGCCGTCAGTGGCGTGGCCGTCGTCGTGGGCGTGGTCCTGGGCGAACGCCGCCGGGGCGACGGCGAAGAAGCCGGCCAGGAGGGCGGCGTCGGTGAGCGGCTTGCGAGCGTCGGGGCTCATGCGGTATCTCCAGAGCTGGCCGGGCAGTCCCGGCGGGCGGGTGGTCGTGTTCGTGCAGCCGGGGCTGCGTCGTGCGGGGAGGCCCGCGTTTCGGTCAAAGCCGTCCCGCGCCGTTCAGGGCGCGGGACGGTATCACTGTTTAGTCATTCCGCGATCAGTTGGCGAGGAAGCCGACGACGACCGCGAAGAGGGTCGCACCCTCGATGAGGGCAGCCGCGAGGATCATGTTGATCTGGATCTGGCCGGCGGCCTCGGGCTGGCGGGCGATCGACTCGACGGCACCCTTGCCGACAAGGCCGATGCCGAGACCACCACCGACGACGGCGAGGCCGGCGCCGAGGGCGGCGAGGCCCTTGCCTACGGAGGCGCCCGCGGCGGCGGCCGGTGTGCCCTGGGCGTAGGCCGAGGCGGGGGCGAGGACCGCGACGGCGGCGGTCGCGAGAAGCGCGGTCTTGACGATGCTCTTGATCTTCATGTGGACTGTCCTTTCAAGGGAACGCTGTGCACGAGCGGTTCGTGTGGCCCTGTTGGCGGGCCGGCCCGTTATTCACGCCGCTGCGGGGGCGTGCTCGTGGCCTTCGGCATGGCCGTGCTCGTGATCGTGGCCGTGCTCGTCGTGATGATCCATGAGGGAGATAAACACTGTGGTGAGGAACATAAAGATGAACGCCTGCAGGAAGGCGACAAACAGTTCCAGAATCATGATCGCAAACGCCCCGAGCACCGAGATGATGGTGACCGGGCCCGCGACGAAGATGCTCTTGCTGATGACCACGCCGACAAAGCCCAGGAGCGTCGCCAGCAGGATGTGCCCGGCGGTCATGTTCGCAAACAGACGAATGGCAAGCGCGACGGGCTTGATGAGCACCTGCCCGAGGAACTCGAGCACGAAGATCATCGGGGCGACCAGCAGCGGGGCGCCGCCGGTCATGTGCTTGAAGTAGTTGCCCACGCCCAGCCGCGAGATCGCCGCGGCGTTGAAGACGACCGCCGCGACCACCGCCAGCACGCCGGTGACCCAGATGTTCTGCGTCGCGGTGCCGCCGAAGGGCGTGATGTGGTCCTTCTTCCAGCCCGGCGCGATCAGGTGGATCGCGTCCATGATCGGGACCAGCCCTATCAGGTTGTTGACGAGGATGAAGAAGAAGATCGTCCACAGGAAGGGCATCAGCGCCTTGGTGCGGTCGTGGAGCAGAGGCTCGACGACCTCGTCACGCAGGTAGACGCACAGCACCTCGATGAAGTGGGCGAAGGGGTTGCGGGTGACGTACGACTCGGCGTCGTCGCCCGAGCCGGTCGAGACGTGCTTGGCCGCCCACAGCATGCCGAAGATCAGGATGATCCCGCTGAGGACCAGGTTGCCCTGGTTGCCCGACCACAGCCAGAAGCCGTTGGCGAGCTTGATGAACACGTGGTTGTACACGTGGTCGGCGGGGCTGTCGGCCGCGAGGGTAAGACAGAGAGTGTTCAGCATGCCTGGCTCGGCTCCACACCGACGGCGGCGACATCGCGGCCGGCGGACTTGAGGCGTTCGAGATACGAGAGCACAGCGATCGCGAGGATCGACTCAATAACAAGAATCAGGCCGAGCCCGGCAACCGTGCCGAGCCAGACCGGGCGGGACGGCGCGTCGCCGACCTGCGTGAGGATCAGGGCCGCGAACATGCCCAGCATCATGCGGCCGATCGAGGAGCCCAGCACCGCCAGGCCGAAGCGTTCGGCGCGGGTCACCAAGGCGGGCAGCAGGCCCACCAGCGAGACACTGGCGACCAGCATCGCTACCAGAACGGCGACCGAGTCGGCCGGAGCAATCTCGGAGCCCGACTCGGCGAGCCGGGCCGCCGCGGTCTCTTCGAGACGCGTCGCCACGACGAACGCGAACGCCGAGGCGAGCACGATCGCCGCGAGCATCGCCGCGGCAAAGAGGGACCGAACGGATTGGCTGACAGCGACCGCCGACACGGGGATTCTGACCTCCGGAACCGCAGGCCCATCGGGGCCTGACGTCGGACGCCCGACCGGCCCCAGATAGAGGGGCAAACGATAGACGTCCGGGGGATGAACGGCAAGGGATAGGGGGTGTCCGGGTGCCTCCCGCGGGCTCAATCAGCGGGGCCCGCGGCGGCCCTCTCGGGCGGGGCGTCTACCCCTTCCGGGCCCGCTTGCGGGCCTCCTGCCGCATCGTCGTCCGCACGAGCCGCACCGCCGAGGTGACAAACCCGAGCACCAGGCCGATCATCGCCCCCCAGGGCCCCGTGCCCCGCCAGAGGTCGAAGAGGTAGCCGAGCAGGAACATCCCCAGTGTGCTGAAGACCAGGTCGAGGGCCATGCCCCACGCCTTGGCGGTTTCGACCATCGAGGAGGTGGGGGGTCTGGAGCCCCTGGGTCCGTCGCCCAGCCGGGCGGCCCGCTCGGCTGGGGTCTCGCGGAGGACCTCCGGGATTGCCAGCTTCGGGTCTTCGATGGGCGGCGGTGGGGCACCCTGGTCCAGTGGTTCTTCTGGATTTGGCTGTGATGGGTCGGGCATCAGCATCCGATCGGCCCGAAGGGCATCGACTGAGATTCCTCACTCGGCAGACTGGAACTCCCCGCAGTCAGTTCGAGAGTCCGGCCATCCCCACTGTTCGAGCGGTTCGCAGGGCCTCGCCCAGCTTGTCTATCTCCGGCCCGCCGCCCTGGGCCTGTTCCGGACGGCCACCGCCCTTGCCGCCGAGGACGGCCGCGGTCTCGCGGATCCAGTCCCCGGCCTTCAGGCCGAGCTTGACCAACTCCGGAGGCACAGCCGCGAGGAGGGCGACACCCGGCTTCTCTCCGTCGGGGTCGACGCTGGCGAGCAGCACGGCCTTACCGGGGCACGACGACTGGATCGTCTTCATCGCCGCTTGGAGCGCGGCGCGGTCTCCGCCGGTGTCCAGCTCGGCGACGATCACCGGCTCGCTCGAAGCGATGTGACTCGCAGCAATCTGCTTGGCGAGCGTCGCGGCCTCGGCGGCCTTGGCACGGGCCGCGCCTTTCGCGGCTTCCTTGACGCGCTCCTGCAACGCTGCGAGCTTGGTCCGAAGCGCGGTCTTGCGAGCCACCGGAAGCGCGAGCTGGTCGAGTTCCGCAGCGATGGCGGCGGCCTCGCCGGCCAGATCGGCGGCGTCGAGCTTGGCGGCGTCGGCCAGACGCTGCTCCGCGTCGTCGGCCGCGGCGTGGGCGGCGATGGCGGGGACGCCGGTCAGCGCCTCTACGCGTCGGATGCCCTTGGCGATGCCCGTCTCGCTGATCAGCGCGAAGGCCTTGGCCTCGCTGGTTCGCCCGACGTGCGTCCCGCCGCAGAACTCGATCGAGTAGTCGGCCCAGTGGGCGTTGTCGGGGTCGTCGAGCAGCGTCTGGATCGGCACGCCCACCGAGACGACCCGCACCGGGTCCGGGTAGGTCTCGCCGAAGACGGCGCGGAGGCCGTTGATGCCCTTGGCCACGTAGAGCGGGGCCAGATCGGCGAAGACCTCCAGGTCCTGCTCGATCCGCTCGGCGACGATCTGCTCGACCAGGCCCAACTCGTCGGGCGACACCGGCTTGTTGTGCGAGAAGTCAAAGCGCAGCCGGTCGGTCTCGACCAGCGAGCCCTTCTGCTCGACGCCCTCGCCGAGCACGCGGCGGAGGCCCAGGTTGAGCAGGTGCGTCGCGGTGTGGTTGGACGCCACCTGTCCGCGGCGCTGGTTCTCGATGTGCAGCTGCACATCGTCGCCCACGCGGATCTCGCCCCGGACCACGCGTCCGAAGTGGACCGCGTAGCCGCCAAAGGTGCGGACATCCTCGATCTTGAACTCGCCGCCGTGGTTGTGGCCGCCGACGTTCCGCTCGCGCGAGACGAGCGCGCGGCCGTGGTCGGTCACCTGCCCGCCCATCTCGGCGTAGTGGTTGGTCTTGTCGAAGATCAGGCCGATGCGGCGGGCCACGTTGCTGGTGGCCGTCGCGTGCTCGTCGAAGTTGTGCCCCGACCAGATCGCCTTGACCGTCGCCCGCAGGTCGCGGGCGTTGAACTTGTTGCCGTCGTCGGTCGGTTTGACGTTGAGCCGCTTGAGCCGGGCGAGGGCATCGGGGTCGAGCGTCTCGGTCTCGCCCGAACCGGTCGATTGGGCGCCCCGCGATCGTTCCTTCTGCTCGGCCATGCACCTTTCGAAGCCGTCGACATCGACAGCGAGCCCGCGCTCCTCGGCCATCAGCACGGTCAGGTCGAGCGGGAAGCCGTAGGTGTCGTAGAGCTGGAAGGCGTCCTCGCCGGTAACCGTCTTGACACCCTCGGCCGCCTCCTCGAACCGCTTGATGCCCTTTTCGAGCGTCTTGCCGAAGCTCTCTTCCTCGTCGCGGATCACTTCGATCACCCGCTCCGGGTTCTTCTTGAGCTCCGGGAAGGCCCCGCTCATGTGCTCGACCACGACCGGCACGAGCTGGCTGAAGAACCCGGGCGGCGCGTTGAGCTTCTGCCGGCCGAACCGCACGGCACGACGCAGGATGCGGCGGAGCACGTAGCCGCGGCCTTCGTTGCTCGGCACCGCCCCGTCGGTGATCGCGAAGGTGAGCGTCCGCACGTGGTCGGCGATGACGCGGTAGGCCATGTCGTGCCCGTCGGGGTCGTCCTTGCCGAGCTTGCCGTGATAGCCACGGGGGTCGTGGGTGATGTTCTCGATCGCCGCGAAGATCGGCGTAAAGAGGTCGGTGTCGTAGTTGCTCGTCACGCCCTGGATGATGCTGGCGAGCCGCTCGAGCCCCATGCCCGTGTCAACATGCTGGGCGGGCAGATTCTTGAGCGCCCCGCCCGGCTGGCGGTCGTACTGGATGAAGACGAGGTTCCAGATCTCGATGACGTTGGGGTCGTCGGCGTTGACCAGGGCCGCCGCGTCGCGCCCGCCGATGCGGTCGAAGTGCAGCTCCGAGCAGGGCCCGCACGGGCCGGTGTCACCCATCTCCCAGAAGTTGTCCTTCATGTTGCCGGGCAGCACGCGCTCGGCGGGCAGGAAGCGGCGCCAGAGGTCGCGGGCCTCGGTGTCCGGCTTGAGGCCGCTCGCCTCGTCGCCGCCGAAGTAGGTCGCGTAGAGCCGCTCGCCGGGGAGCTTGTAGACGTTGGTCAGCAGGTCCCACGCCCACTCGATGATCTCCTCCTTGAAGAAGTCGCCGAAGGACCAGTTGCCGAGCATCTCGAAGAAGGTGTGGTGGTAGGTGTCCTTGCCGACGTCCTCGAGGTCGTTGTGCTTGCCGCCGGCTCGGATGCACTTCTGGGTGTTGACCGCCCGGGCGACGCCCGCCAGTGGCGAATCCGGGGCGACCTGGCCAAGGAAGGCCGGCTTGAACTGGTTCATTCCCGCGTTGGCAAACAGCAGCGTCGGGTCGTCATGGGGAATCACCGGGCTCGACGGGACGAACCGGTGCGCGTGGCGCCCCACGAAGTAGTCGATGAAGGTCTGGCGGATCTGGGCGGTGGTTGGCTTTGGCATGGATGCGATCGATCGGTGAGGGCCGAGGTGGGGACTGCGGGTGGGGTCTGTGGGGGGAATCGGCCGATTGTAGCTTGGGCGGGCCCTGGGCCGCCCCTCCCCGACGGCCGCCCTCCGGGCCGATCGTGATCCCTGAGACCCTGACAGAGGCGTGTGACACCGATGCGAGAATGTGACCTGTGCGTAATCGGGAGCGGGCCGGCCGGCCAGAAGGCCGCCATCCAGGCCGCCAAGCTGGGCAAGCGGGTCGTGCTCGTCGAACGGCGTGAGGTGCTCGGCGGCGTCGCCGTCAACACCGGGACCATCCCCTCCAAGGCGTTGCGCGAGGCCATTCTCGCGATGGTGAGCCGGCAGAGCGCCATGCCGCAGCCGGGCGATTTCAAGCTGGCCAGAGAGCACACGTTCCACGAGCTGACCACCAGCGCCGGGCGGGTGATCGCGGCCGAGGTCGACATCGTGCAGCGGCACATGCGCTCCAACGGCGTCTCCGTGCTTCACGGCGCCGGCCGTTTCGAGGATGCCCACACGATCGTCGTCGAGAGTGCGCACGGGTCCGAGCGGGTCAAGGCGGACTTTGTGCTCATCGCGACAGGTACCACCCCGGCCCGGCCCGACACCATCGAGTTCGACGGCCGCACGATCATCACCTCGGACGAGATCCTAAACCTCCCGTCGCTGCCCCACTCGATGATCATCGTGGGCGGCGGTGTGATCGGGACCGAGTACGCCTCCATGCTCAGCGTCATGGGCGTCAAGGTCACGCTCGTCGAGGGCCGCCACCGCATCCTCGACTTTGTGGACGGCGAGATCGGGGAGGCGCTGCAGTACCACCTGCGCCAGACGGGCATGACGCTTCGAATGGGCGAGAAGGTCGTCCGGATCGATCGGATCGAGAAGACCGCCGGCTCGAAGACGATGGACGAGCACATGGCCGAGGCGTTCTTTGAAAGCGGCAAGACGCTGCGGGCCGACTGCCTGCTCTACGCCGTCGGGCGGCAGGGCGCGACGGGCGAGTTGGCACTCGAGAACGCCGGCTTGAGCGCGGACAACCGCGGGCGGGTCACGGTCAACTGCCACTTCCAGACCGAGGTGCCGCACATCTACGCGGCCGGCGATGTGATCGGCTTTCCGGCGCTGGCCTCCACCAGCATGGAGCAGGGCCGCGGCGCTGCCGGGCACATGTTCGGCGTGCCGATCGATCCGGTCTCGAAGCTGCTGCCCTACGGCATCTACTCGATCCCCGAGCTCTCGATGGTCGGCTGGACCGAGGAGAAACTGACCGAGGAGGGCATCCCCTTCGAGACCGGCGTGGCCCAGTACCGCGAGATCGCGCGGGGGCAGCTGCTCGGCGACGACATCGGCATGCTCAAGCTGCTGATCCATCAGGAGTCCCACGCCATCCTCGGCGTCCACGTGATCGGCACCGGCGCGACCGAACTGGTCCATATCGGCCAGTGCGCCATCGCCTTCAACGCGACCGTCGAGTACTTCGTCAACGCGGTGTTCAACTACCCGACGCTGGCCGAGTGCTACAAGGTCGCCGCGATGAACGGCCTGAACAAGATCAAGGGCATCTGACCGCCGACCGGTCCGCCGGCCTGTCCCTGGGGACGTCGCCGACTGGGCCCCTCACCTCGCAGCCGCGGGCCGGAGCGGGCCACAGCACGGCTGCGGGGGCTCCCCGCCGCGGGCTCGCGGCCTAGGAGCTACGCTGGTCTCGTGGCCAAGAAGACCAGCAAGAAAACCGCACGCAAGAAGGCCCCCGCTCGACGCGGCAAGTCTGCCGCGGAACTGGCGGCCAAGCCGGAGGCCGGGCTGGCCTCCGCCGGGCTGTCCCGCGGCATCGACGAGGTGCTCGGGCAGGAGCACGCGGTCGGCGTGCTCGACGCCGCGGTCTCCTCGGGACGGCTTCACCATGCATGGCTGTTCCACGGGCCGGAGGGCGTGGGCAAGTTCACCACCGCGCTCGCGTTCGCCGCCCTGATCCTCGACCCGACCTCCGGGCCCGATCTCTCCGGACGCGTCCGGCCCGATCCAGACAGCGAGGTCCAGCGGCTGCTCCGGGGCGGTTCGCACCCCGACCTGCAGGTCGTCCGGAAGGAACTCGCGGCGTTCAGCCGCGAGGACCGAGTGCGCCGCAGCATGCAGACGTCGATCTCCATCGAAGTCGTGCGCGAGTTCCTGATTGAGCCTGCCTCACGCACCCGGGTCGTGCAGGGTGACTCGCTCGCGTCCAAGGTGTTCATCGTGGACGAGGCCCACCTTTTGGGACGCGAAGCCCAGGACACCATGCTCAAGACGCTCGAAGAGCCCGGTCCGGGGGTGGTCCTCATCCTCGTCACCTCGAGCGAGGATCAACTCCGGCCGACCATCCGCAGCCGCTGCCAGCGCGTGGGCTTCCGACCGCTCGACAACTCGGCCATGGCCCGATGGACCGAACAGAGCGGGCTCGACATGTCGGGCGTCGATGTCGAATGGGCCGTCTCGTTCGCCGACGGCTCGCCCGGTGTGCTCACCGAACTGGTCAACGGCGGGCTCGGGGCGTGGCACGCCGAGCTCCGCGGCACGATGGACCGACTCGCCGACGGCGTGAGCGTGATCGACGCGGGCAAGACCCTCTCCAAACTCGTCGACAGCGCCGCCGCCGTCGCGGTCGAGGGCAAGGCCCACGCCAGCAAGGCGGTCGCCAATCGTGCGGCCGCGTCGCGGATGTTCCGGTTGTTGGGGGAGGGCTTCCGCACCGCCATGCGGAGTTCGGCGGCGGTGGGGCGGGTCGAGGACGCCGAGCGTCTCACCGCGTGCATCACGGCCTGTCAGGAGGCCGAGCGGCAGCTCGACTCCAACGTGTCGCTGGGTCCGGTGTTTGAGAACCTGGCCGCCAGGTGCGGGGCCGAGCGATAGGCGGGAACGCCCGGCCTTTCAGAGCGGCGCCTCAGCCCTGCGCGGAGAAGCCGGTCGGCTCGGGCGAGTGCGTGGCCTCGGCCGGCGTGCTGTGGGTGTCGGCGGTGTTGGCCGCGCGCTCGGTGGCGACCTTCTCCATGAGCATGGCCCACGTCTCGCGTTCGTAGCGGAGCAGGTCGGCGGCCTTTTCGAGCCGCGGGAGGCTCCGGTTGAGGCTCGCGTCGATCAGCTCGCGGTAGAGGTACATGTACACCGAGCGGACGCGTTCGGCGAGTTCACGGTCAACGTCGGGGCTCACCGAGGTGGCCAGCTCGAGCACGATAGCCCGGGCCTGCGTGATGCCGTTGTAGGAGGCCTCGTAGTCCTTGTTCCCGAGGCCGTCGATGGCCTGCTGGAGGAACCGGATCGAACCGTCCAGCAGCATGAGCCGGAGCTGCTGGGGCGATGCGGTGAGCACCTGCGTGCGGAGATAGGCGTTGGCTTCGGTGGCGGTTGTCATGGCGATGCTTATCGGTGTGTCCCGCGGGCGACTTCAGGGAGATCGGCGGTGATTCTGGAGATCCTCCCCTAGCCCTGAAGTGCCAGGAGGGCGCTCTGCTGGCTGGAGAGCGACGCCAGCGCGGTTTCCATCGCGAGGAACTGGCGTTCGAGCCGCACGCGTTTGGCGTCGAGCTGGATGTTGAACTGCTCGATCCGCTTCTCCTGCAGTTCGATCTGGTCGGCGAAGGTCTTGTCCTTGTTGGTGAAGATGCCGTCCACCGAGTCGAGGTAGCTGTCGGCCAGCTCCTCGAACTGGAAGATCAGCCCGAGCTTGCTGAACTGATCGGAGAAGGCTGTGTTGCGAACAAAGATCCCGTCCTCGATCTCCGTCTCGGTCTCCTGCGTGATCTGCTCACGGGCGGTGAGGAGCTCGGCGACCGCTTCGAAGTCCTGCTCCATCGCGTCGCGGAACTTGTCCCGGTCGAGCTCGAGCTTGCCGCCCTCGCCCACGGTGATGCCCACCTGCGAGAACCGGCTGAACTCGTCATCCACGCCGAGCGGCTCGCCGAGGCTGGTGCGGTTCATGCTGGACTGGAGGATCGCGAGGGTGCTCTCGCCCAGGAGCGGGCCGCGGACCTCGGTCTCGGAGTCGTACCGGGTCTGGAAGCTGATCCGGTTGAGCACCTCGTTGTAGGCCGAGATGAACTCTTCCACGGCGGTGATGATCTTGTCGGAGTCGCGAGAGATCGTGAGGTTGACGACTTTCTCGCTCGTGGTGTTCAGGTCGATCGTCACGCCGGGGATGACGTCGTCCAGCGTGTTGCTCGACTTGGTGAGCAGCACCGCCTTGGCCGGGTCGGAAGACCCGTAGAACACCAGCGCGTCGTTGCCCTCGTCGAGCGTCGAGAGGTTCAGGCCGAGGCCGCCGTCGTCAACAATAAAACGCCCGTCAACGCCGGTCGCCCGCGCCGAGAAGCTGAGCCGGTACGGATTGCTGCCGGTGCCGTCGTTGAGGATCGTGGCCCGGATCGGCGAGCCGGTCGCGTCGTTGATTTTCTGCGCGATCTGGTTGAGCGTGTCGGTGGCCTCGAACTGGACCTCTACTTCGGCCGAGCCGTCGATGAAGTTGTCATCGCCGGTGCCAGAAGAAGAACCTTTGATCTTGAGCGCCTTGGCGACGGTGCCGGAGACATCTTCGACGAGAATGGTGGTGCCCCCGTCGGGCTCGCCGTCCTTCTCCTCGATCATCAGGCCGTCGCCCTTGTCGTTCAGCCGGACGTTGATATTGGCCCCCGCGGCATCGGCCTGTCCCTGGATCTCGGTGACGAGGTCGAAGACGCTCTCGGAATCCGAGCCGATCTTGACCGTAAACGAAACGCCGTTGCCGTCGGTGATTCGGATGTCGCCGGTGCCGATCCCGGCACCGTTGTTGAGGTCGTCCAGGCGGGTCGCCATCCCGAAGTACTTGTGCTGCAGATTCGTGCCTGTGACCGAATCCTGCGCCACGCCAGACACATCGGTCGCGATGCCGAGGCTCGTCGCCGTGTCGCCGGTGATGATCAGATTGTTCGATCCGCCGGTCGAGTCGGTCACCTGCAGCCCGTTGCCGATGTTGCTCAGCGAGACCGACAGCCGTCCGCCGTTGCCCACGTCGTCGTTGATCAGCCGGGCGATGTCGTCGACCGTCTGCGCACTCGAGATATCGATGGCGAACGCGGTGCCGTCGCGAGCGGTGAAGTTGAGAATGCCGTCGCCGTCCAGCCCGTTGCCGCCGTTGAGGTTGCTCACCAGCGTGGTGTTGAGCCCCGAGAAGCGCTGCTCGCCGGTGAGCGTGCCGGTGGCGTTGCCGAGAATGCCAAGGTTCGCGGCCGTCGTCGACTTGGCCTTGGCCTCCGTCACATCAATATCACGTCCCAGTGCATTGGTGATCACCAGACGGCCGTTCGAGATCGATGCGCTGGCCGACGAGCCGAGTCCGGCGTCGGCGATCGCCGAGTTGATCCGGTCCACGACACCCTTCATGCTCTTGACCGCGCCGGAAGTCTCGACCAACTCGCCGTCGATCGTCTCCCACACCGAGCCGAGATTGACCCTGACATTCGTGTCGATCGTGTCGGAAACGTCCACGGTGATCGTGAAGTCGTAGCGGTTCTCGCCGACGTCGGTGCCGATGAAGACCCCGTTCCCGTCGTTGAGCTGGCCGAGTGTCGTGTTGCCGGTCAGGGCGTACACGGTGTCGCCGGCGAGCGTGCCGCCGGAAGAGCTGCCGGCGATGCCCAGGCTCGCAGCGGTGGTATACCCCGTGCCGTTGGAGATCGAGAAGTCGGTCCCGCCGGTGATCTTGAACGATCCGCCGTCGGTGCTGGCGGTGATGTCGAGGCCGGAGCTGTTGATCGCGTCGAGCACGTCGGTGACGGTGACGGCCTTGGACAGATCCACGGTCGCGCTGTTGGAGCCCTGCGTGATCACGATCTTGCCGCGAGCGATGCCCTCGCCGTCGTTGAGGTCGGCCAGGGCGATGTCGCGATCCAGACGCCCCGCGGCAGACTCGAACGTGAACGACGACGCGTTGATCGCCGTCGAATCGGCGTCGGCGAAACCCCGCGAGAGCGACTGCTGGCTCGAGACGAGGCGGTCGACCAGGAACGAGTAGTTGCCCGGCACCGCCGAGCGCGACGCCACCGCCGAGAGGACCGCCGCGTCCCCGCTGGCCGCCTTCATCGAGTCAAACGTGAACTCGGTCCGGAACCGGCGCGACGCGGTCTGCAACGCACCGAGCTTGGAGTTGATGTCCAGGTACGCGCCCTGCTGGATCTGCAGGTTGAAGATCCGCCGCTGCGCAAGATCGCGGGGGCGGCCCTCGATCGCGAGCAACTGCGTGATGAGCGCCGATGTGTCGATGCCGCTGAAGAGCCCGATATTGCTGGTAATGCCGCTCATGGTCGCTCTCTCTGTTTCTGATCGTGCGCGGGAGGCCGGTGTGCCGGTCACCCGGGAGGACTGCTTCAGGCGGCCCGGCGGCCGTCCAGGGATTCAGGGCCCTGCGCCATCGCCAGCGTCGAGCCGGCAGACGTCGGTCGGAGCACCAGGCCGAGCGCGTATCGGCGGCTCGGCCGATCCAGGCCGCGGGCCCGCAGCGCCATCAGGTCCGACGCCCAAGGCGCAAGAACTGCGCGGAATCTCTGCCGAGCGTCTTCCACCGCAGCACAGGTTTGGTTGTCGGTCTCGTGCATCCGTGCTCCAGACCGCCTGCAAGGCGGATACGCAACTCCCGGGCCAGAGCGGGGAGAATGCCCGGTAGCCCGTGTCTGGACACATATCGGCCGGATCGGGCTGTGCGCTCGCCCGGACTGCGGGATTGGACGATCATCGCGCCCGCGGTCGATCCACAGGACTCGTTCGCCGAAGGAATGCACGAACGACCCCGCCCCCAGTGCGTAGGATCGCAGCCATGAACAGCAAGGCCTCCGGGCCCCAAACAGAGGACGCCAGAGACCGTCTCGCTCCGCTCCGGCTGGGCGTGCTGGTCGTGTCGGCCGCCGTCGGCCTTTCCGCGATCTGGGGAGCCTGGGACGCCGTCGGTCGCGAGCCTCGGGTCTGGGCGCTGTTCGGCTTCGAGATCGTGACGCTCATCGCGGCCGTGCTCGGCGTCCTCGTGGGCCTCGGCAGGTTCCGCGAGGCACCCGCGCTCTCGGCCTTCTCGATCGCCGGCACCATCTTCGCCTCCGCCACCCTCGGCCGCTTCAGCGCCATCGTCACCCGGGCCACCGACGCCGGCTCCGAAGGCCAGGCGGTCCGGCAGATGCTCAAAGACCCCATGTTCGACGCGAGATTCATCGCGTCGGTTGTGCTCGGCGCCCTGGCCCTCAGCCTCGCGCTGGGCAAGGACTCCCGCTCCTGGCGCAGCCTGACCGCCGGGATCCTCGCCGCGCTGCCGGTCGTCGCAGCCCTGGGCTGGATGTTGGGTTCCGGCCGCGCGTGGCTGCTCGCGCCGGTCGACGGTGCAGCCGACATTGCCCGGGTGGTCGGCGCGCTCCTCGGCGGCCTGGCCCTCGTCGTGCTGGCCTCGATGGCCGTGCACCTGGTCGTGCGGGCGTTCGAGGTGCGTATGGGACCTGTGGGCGCGGCCAACGCCGCGGGCCGCCGCAGCGGGGCACCGCGAAAGGCCGCCGCCGCGAATCCTAACAAGGGTGCATGAGCGAGATCTTTGCCGTTATTGGTGTCGCGGTCGTGGCGATCGTTTTGGGTATCGGTGTGGGCTACATATGGCTCGTCCGACGCTCGGCCGCCCAGCCGACCAAGATTGACGTCCACGGCGTGACCGAGCGTGTCAGGGCGACCGGCTCGCTGGTCGGGCTCGAGGTCGCAGCCAAGGAAATCGCCACCGCGACCAAGGGCTGGGGCTGGCTGCCGCCGATCGTGCTCAGCCAGGCCAAGCTCGCGATGATCTTCCAGTTCGAGAAGCAGTACGCCGTTGACCTCGGTGCGCTCCGCCCCGACGACGTCGAACGCCTCGGCTCCGGCAGCTTCCGCATCACGCTCCCGTCTATCCAGGGCAAGCTGCGGCTCGTGGACGTCTCCCCCTACGACATCCAGTCCGGCAAGGTCATGGGGCTGCTCGATGTCATCCCCATGGGCGCCGAGCGGCAGCGCGAGCTGATGAAGGCCGCGCAGGAACAGGCCGGCGAGCTGCTGGGCAGCTCGGAGGCCCAGTACGTCCGCCGGGCTCAGGCGAGCATCGAGAAGCAGCTGCGGGCGTTGCTCGGGCTGTTCGAGGTCGAACTCGAGATCCGCTGGCGCGAAGAGGTCGCCGGGGAGTTCGAGATGCGCATACCCGAAGACCTGACCCCGGAGAAGATCGGCAAGCCCCAATCGAAGCCCAAGTTCAAGCCGAAACTTACCCTCGTGGCAAGCTGATCACCCGAGGGTGCCACTGGTCAGACTCTGCTCTGAGAGTCTGCCCAGTGCGGGCCTGTCGGCCGTCATTCATGGCTCCGGGGAGGTGCACCGCGCAGCACTGGGCAGCTGCGCAAAGCCTCCGCTGACCAGTGGCATCCCCGATGTGAACCCCCCAACCCTCACGCACTCGACGGGTGCCAGATCGTCTTGTACTCCACAAACGGCTCGATCCACCCCGGCCCCTCGCAGGTCTCGTCATCGAACCAGCCGCCCGCGCTCGTGCCCGATGGCAGGTCTCGCACGGTCACCCGCTTGAGGTTCTCCGCCGCGCCGAGTTCGAGGGTCCTGCGCTGTTCCGGTGACACACCCGCAGCGTGAATCGCTGCGATCTCGCGGTGCGACGCAAAGTGGGGGAGCAACTCGTCCCGCTTGCCGGTCAGAATGTTGACCACGCCGCCGGGCATGTCGCTGGTCGCGATCGCCTCGGCGAGGATGCACGCGGGGATCGGGTTGGTTTCGCTGGCCAGCAGCACACACGCGTTGCCCGCACACACCACCGGCGCGACCAACGACACAAGCGACAGCAGCGGGTGCTCGTCCGGGCAGACGATGCCGACCACGCCGACGGGCTCGGGCACTGTGAAGTTGTGGTAGGGGCCCGACACCGGGTTCGCACATCCGAGCACCTGCGGGTACTTGTCGGCCCAGCCCGCATAGTGCACGACACGATCAATAGCCGCGGCCACCTCGTCGGCGCTCCGCTCGCCGGTGACACCGGCTTCCAGCCGGTGCGCTTCGGCAAGCTCACCCGCCTTGCCCTCCATCATCTCGGCGAGCCGGTACAGAATCTGCGCGCGCAGATAGGCGGTCGAATTGGCCCAGCCAGCCTGCGCACCCGCCGCGGCCTCGACCGCGTTCCGCAGGTCCTTCCGCGAGCCGTGGCAGGTGTGGGCGACGGTGTCCCCGGCGGCGTCGGCGATCTTGATCGATCGCCCCGATTCGGTGCGCGGAAACTTGCCGCCGATGAGGAGCTTGTAGGTCTTGGGGATGGGGAGGCGGGTGGTCACGGTGGACTCCTAGATCAAACGCGTTTCGGCACCGGGACTAGCTTTCAGCGAGCGGCCGTCCGGTGAGAGGATCGACCAAGATTTCGGCGGCACGATCCGTTTCCAACATCTCGACAAGGTGGCGCAGGTCGCGACGCGCGCCGTCCAGATCATGGCCCGCTGCCCAGTCAAACTCTCTCGGACTGAATGGCCAGTGTTGGCCGAGGGCGTACTTGTGGAGTGACTCGGCCCGGAGCATGAGCTGCTCCAGATCGTCTGGAAAGGGGTGCTTGCCGTGAATCAGCATGTCGGTCAGGGGATTGTCACCGCTCTTGCCGTTGGCCATGGTCTTTGTCCCTAGTGTGCGTCGACATACGCCCGCAACCCCTGCAGTCCACCCTCACGCCCAAAACCCGACTCCTTGAACCCGCCGAACGGGCTCGCCGGGTCGAACTTGTTGTAGGTGTTCAGCCACACGATCCCTGCCTTGAGCTTGCTGGCGATCTCGAAGATCTTCGACCCCTTGTCGGTCCAGACGCCGGCCGCGAGGCCGTAGGGGGTGTTGTTGGCGCGGGTGATGGCCTCCTCCGGCGTGCGGAAGCTCAGGACCGCGAGCACCGGGCCGAAGATCTCCTCGCGCGCGACCGTGTCGCTCGGCTGCACGCCGGAGAAGAAGCTCGGGCGGCACCAGTAGCCAGCCTCGGGAAGCACGCTCCCGTTGGACTCATGGAACGTCGCGCCCTCGGTCCGTCCCTGATCGATGTACCGCGTGATGGTGTCGAGCTGCGCGCGCGAGTTGATCGCGCCGATGTCCGTGTTCTTGTCGAGCGGGTCGCCCACGCGCAGGCTCGCCATGCGGACTTTGAGCTTGGCGACGACTTCGTCGAGCACCGACTCCTGCACGAACAGCCTCGAGCCGGCACAGCAGACATGCCCCTGGTTGAAGTAGATCCCCTCGACGATGCCCTCGACCGCCTGATCGAGGCTTGCATCCTCGAAGATGATGTTGGGGCTCTTGCCGCCGAGCTCGAGGGTGAGGCGTTTGCCCGTGCCCGCGACGGCCGAGGCGATCTTCTTGCCGACCTCGGTCGAGCCGGTAAACGCGATCTTGTCGATGTCGGGATGGTTGACGATGGCCGCGCCCGTGCGCCCGTCGCCGGTCACGATGTTGACCACGCCCGGCGGCAGGCCGACTTCCTGGCAGATCTCCCCCAGCCGCAGCGCCGTCAGCGGCGTGGTCTCGGCCGGCTTGAGCACGCACGTGTTGCCGCAGGCCAGCGCCGGGGCGAGCTTCCACGCCGCCATCAGCAGCGGGAAGTTCCACGGGATGATCTGGCCGCAGACACCGAGCGGTGCGGGCTCGCGCCCGGCGAACGCGAAGCGTAGTTTGTCGGCCCAGCCCGCGTGGTAGAAAAAGTGTGCCGCAGCCAGCGGGATGTCCACATCACGGCTCTCGCGGATGGGCTTGCCGCCGTCGATGGTCTCCAGCACCGCCAGCTCGCGCGCGCGCTCCTGGATGCGCCGCGCGATGCGGTAGAGGTACTTGCCCCGTTCCTTGGCGGGCAGCGCCGCCCACGCGGGAAACGCCTCGCGGGCTGCGCGCACCGCCGCGTCCACGTCGGCGTCCGACGCCTGCGCGACCTCGCAGATCGGGGCTTCAGTCGCGGGGTTGATCGACGGGAAGTACGGCTCGGCCGAGCCGTGCGGCTCCACGAACTCACCGTTGATAAAGAGCCCGTAGCGCTCGGCGATCTCCGGCCTCACGCTCTCGGGGGCGGGAGCGTATTCCCACTGGGTGAGGGAGGTGGCAAAGTCGAGGTGGTGGGGCGTGTGGGATGGTCTGTTTGCGATTGTCATGTGCTCACGCCTCCGAGAAGTCGTACGCCGCGGTGTAGTGGCCGGTGGCCTGCTTGACCAGCTGCCGCAGGATGTCATTGACCAGCGAACTCGCCCCGAACCGGAACAGCTCGGGCGAGAGCCAAGGGCACCCGTCGGTCTCAGGCAGGTGACCGAGCGTCTCCTGCACCATCACGAGGTAGTGCAGCGACTGCTTGGCGGTGCGGATGCCGCCGGCGGGCTTCATGCCGATGTGGCGGCCGGAGCGGAGATACTCATCGCGGATCGCTTCGAGCATCACCAGCGTCACCGGCATCGTCGCGGCGGGCGACACCTTGCCGGTGCTGGTCTTGATGAAGTCGCCATCACGGATGTTGGCGATGGCGATGTCGCTCGCGCGGCGGACGTTGTCGAGGGTTTCGAGCTCGCCGGTCTCAAGGATGACCTTGAGGTGCGCGGGGTGGGCGGCGGCGTCGCAGACCGCCGCGACCTCGCGGATCTCCTCGGCGACGATCCCGTACCGCCCGCTGAGGAACGCCCCGCGGTTGATCACCATGTCGATCTCGTCTGCTCCCGCAGCGATCGCCTGCTCGGTATCGCGGAGACGGACCGCGAGCGGGTACTGGCCGCTGGGGAAGCCGGTGGCGACGCTGGCGACCTTGGGGAGCGAAGGCGGGCTGGAAAGCCCGCCCCCCTGTGTGGAGTTGTCCAACGCCTCGCGGGTGGTCGCCACCATGCTCGGATAGACGCACACCGCAGCGACGTGCGGCAGCCGCTCGCCGAGCATTTCCTCGTCGCGCTCGAACGGCCTCACCGCCTTGCGGCAGAGGCTCCGAACCTTCTCCGGCGAGTCCTTGCCCTCCAGCGTCGTCAGATCGGTCATCGCTAGGGCGAGTTTGAGACCCGCGAGCTTGGTCGACGTCTTGATCGAGCGGGTCTGAAACGCCGCCGCACGCCGGTTCGCGGTGACCGCGTCAACGGTGGGGCTGGAGGGGATCATGGGTCCGGTGGCAGGAGCGGGCATGGGGGATTCTATTGCACAGGGGCTGAGCGGACCGCGAGTCCGGAAATGAACGTCTGCACCGCCTCCGTCGCGGCTTGGCCGGATGCGTCCTGCTGCCAGATGTCGAGATGCCCCGCGTCGGCGAGACCCAGGAACTCACCCCGCTCGGCAGCCGCGGCGATCGCGCGGCCGTCCGCCGGCGGGCACATCGCGTCCTGCTCACCGTGCAGCACGAGCAGTGGGCACCTGACCCGCCCGGCGAGCTCGGCCCGATCGAACCCGCGCCAGCGCGGGCCGCAGTTGGAGATGAACCCGATGAACGCGAGAGCGGGCCGAAGGTTGAGCACGTGCGGGAAGCCCTTGGCCGCCATGACGCTCCGGGCGGGCGTGGCGGGCATGCGGTAGGGCGCCTCGACCATCACCCCCGCAAAGCGTTCGGGGGAGTCGGCAGCCGCTTGGAGACTCACCCCCGCACCGAGGGAGAACCCATACAGCACCACCGGCGGCGCACCGGTCCGTGGGGGCGGGTGCAGGATCGCGTTCCAGTCCGCCTCGTCCCCGAGTTCTTCCTCTGCTTCGGCGGCCTCGCGTTCGAGCGCGGCAAGGTCATCACCCTGCGCGCGCCTGGCCAGATCCACAAGCGCATCCGATTCCCCATCGCCCAGGCGGCACCGGCCCTTCGGCGCCTCGCCGTGTCCGGGCATGTCCCACGCGATCACCTCGCGGCAGACCGGCAGCAGCGCATCGAGCCGCTGCAGCACCGCCTGACGCGACTCGCCCCACCCGTGCGAGAAGATGACAACCGGGCCCGACGGCGACTCGCCCTCGATCCGCCAGTAGGGCAGAGTCTCCGGAAGGTTGCGCGGGTCGGGGATCTGCCCCTCCTCGAAGGGTCGGGGCGGGGTGAGCGAGGCGGGTGTCTCGGGCTGGTTGCGGGAGAGGCACCACGCCAGCGACCGGCGTGGCGGCCTGAGCAGCGCATCGACCGTCACCCAGACGAGAAACGCCCAGTACACCAAGAACCCAAGACCGAGAAGGACAGCAAGACCCACGGGCGGAGGTTAGGGGCGGCGGGCACGCGGTGCGCGCGGATCAGTCAGCCGCCGAACAGACGCGACACGTCGTTGTACGTCACCAGCAGGAACACCGAGACCAGCAGCAGCAGCCCCGCGGCCGTGATGGCGTTCTGCACCGGGATCGGGAGCGGGCGGCCCCGCAGGCCCTCGTAGAGCAGCATCAGGAACTGCCCGCCGTCGGCGATCGGGAGCGGCAGGAAGTTGATCACCGCCAGGTTCACGCTGATCAGGCCCATGAAGAAGAAGAGCCAGATGTAGCCGCGGCTGGCGACCTGGGTGCCCAGATGGGCGATGCCCACCGGGCCCTTGAGGTTGTCCACCTTCACCGTGCCCTGAACCAGACGGGCGATGGTGAGGTAGGTCATCGCCATCATGCGTTCGGTGCGGTTGATGCCCATGCGGATCGCGTCGATCGGACCGGTCGCGCGGAGCGTGAACGACTCGGGGGCAAAGAGCCACGAGCCGATCGGCAGGTCCCAGCCGAGTGCGTGAAGCCGCTCGAGCTGCGCGGCGTCGATGGTCATCGTCGCGGTTTCCACGAGGCGCGAGCCGTCGGGCTGCGTGGGCAAGGGCGGCTCGAACTCGATCGTCACACTCGCGCTGTCGGCGCCGGCGGAGAACGCATCGGCGGTCGCCGCCGTGAGCGCGGCTCGGATGTCGGCGAGATTGGTAACCGGCGTGCCGCCGACCGAGAGGACGCGCGACCCCGGGCGGGTGATCGCCTCAAGAGCCGCAGGTGTGTAGGACGCGGCGTTGGGCTTGATCGGCTGGAGCGACCGCGGCGCGAGGCTCACCAGCGAGGAGGAGTCCGCCGTGGTGCCGGGGGTGAAGCCGATGAGTCCCTCCGGCGTGACCGAGGCCGAGAACGCGACCTCCTCGGTCTCGCCCGATTCGGACTCGCGGAGCACAACGACCTCGATCGACTTGCCCTTGTGCTTCTGCACCTCGCGGATGCCGGCGTCCATGCTCGGGAACTCGACCTCGCCGAGCCGGGCGAAGATGTCCCCCTCGCGGAGTCCCTGTTCGTAGCCCCGCCGGGCGTTGTCGAACCCGGCGACGGTCATCACCGGGACGAGGCCGAGCAGGTGATCGACCGGACGGACAAGGTCCGGAGCCGGGTCGGCATCGTCGCGCATGAGCCGAGGGCTGGGCGTGAGACTCACCGTCCGGACGGTGCCGGCCTCGTCGGCGAACGATACCTCAATGGGCGCACCAGCCGAACGCTCGGCGGCTTCGCGGAGATCGGCGAACGTCGAGACGCTCTCGTTGCCGTTGATCGAGACGACACGCATCCCCGGTTCGACGCCGGTGAGCCCGAGCGTCTCCGTCGCGGCCCGCCATTCGTCCGGCCGCACGCCGTACTGCTCAGGGATGGTCAGCGTCATTGCGGGTGTCACGCCGATGTCGAGGAGGTTCGTGAACGTGTCACGCTCGGGAAGGATGGAAAACCGCAACGGCTCGCCGACGCCCGAGCGCTGGACCGTCAGACTGACGCTCTCGCCCGGGCCCGACATCGCCGCGGCCATGACGATGTCGTTGAAGTCGTCGGGCTTGCGGTCGTTGACCTTGAGCACGACGTCGCCGGGCTGAAGGCCCGCTTGGGTGACTCCGAGCGTGTCGGCGTTGGTCGCGATTGCGCGCGCGGCGGGCGTGTCGGCGCGGGCCAGGCCGATCTTGGCCGGCTCGGTCTCGAGGCCGACGAAGAACACGAACATGAAGATCGCCAGCGCCAGGATGATGTTCATCACCACGCCGCCGGAGATCACGATCATGCGCTTCCAGATCGGTTTGGCGAGGTAGCTGTCGGGAGGCGTGCCCGCGCCCGCGGCTTCGGGGTGCAGGTCGTGCTGGCCGAGCATTTTGACGTAGCCGCCGAAAGGCAGCGCGTTCAGGCGGTACTCGGTAGAGCTCACACCGGCACCGGGATCGGGGGCGTCGCCGTCGGGCTTGGTGTTGAGCAGTCTGATGTACTCCTGCTCGCTCGACCCGCGCCGCCAGCCGAGGCCCTTGCGGTAGCTCACCACCGCCGGGCCAAACCCCAGCGCGAACGCGAACACCCGGATCTTCGCCCAGCGGGCGGTCAGGAAGTGCCCCATCTCGTGGATGAAGACGACCAGCCCGAAGCCGATCACCACGAGCAGGAGGTTGTAGACGGATGTGAGCAGATTGAGCAGGGCGTCCATAGGCAATGGTATCGGCCGGTGGGGGCTTCGGTTCACAGGTGTGGGCGCGGATCGCTCTGAAAAGAAGACCGGCCCGACCTGACAGGCCGGGCCGGCGGAGATGGAATTCGATCGAGGGGCTTACTTGCGGGCGTACTTGACGCTGCACCCGTACGGCTTGGCGTAGTTCGTCGTGAGGTTGGAGCCCGAGAGCAGGGCGTCCACCGCGGCGACGACGAAGTTGGTGGGGTTGTCGTTGCGGCCGCTGGCGTTGTCGTCGATCCCGCCGCCGTAGGCCAGCACACCGTCGGTGTTGATGACGTACATGGTGGGGGTGTTCTTGCTGCCGAAAGCGCGGCCAACGTCACCGGTCGGGTCCATCAGCACGGGATGGGCCATGTCCCAACCCTCGCGGGCCTTCTGGTTGGCCTCGGGGTTGGCGGTGTTGCCGCTGGCGATCGCCAGCCACACCACGTCCTTGCCCTCGTACTTCGCGACGGTGTCGTTCATGGTCGACTCGCCCTGGTAGTGGCGGACGACGTAGGGGCAGGTCGCGCAGAACCACTCGAGCACGACGATCTTGCCATCGCTGAGGTAGTCGCTCAGCGTGTGCTCCTTGCCCTCGGAGTCGGTGAGGGTGAAGTCGGCGACCGGCTTGCCCACGAGGTCCTGCAGGTTGGCCATCTTGCCGTCTGTCGGCAGGGCGTGGAGCTGGACCTCACGGGTCTCGCCCTCACGCTGCGGAGCGACGGTCTTCTGCGCCGAAGCGAGCGCGGGAACGGCAGCCAGAACGCCGGCGGCGACGAGAGTGAAGATGGACGAACGGGTGGATTTGCGGTGCATGGTGTGGTCTCCGTGGTGAAAGCTTCTCTGAGAACCGATCGGGGATCGGTACGGGTTTCCGAATCGGCCGGACGGATCAGTTGTCGGGTCGCTCGGGTGTGGCGATTTCGGTGGTTGGTGCGTCGATGGGCTTGGGTGACTCGATGGCGTACACCTTTGACTCATTCTCCGAGGTCCAGACCTCGAGGACGCCGCGGATGGGCTCGTCGCCCTCGCGGAACTCCACGACGAGCGTGCCGGTCTCCGTTTCTCCCTGACCGAGGAGATCGCGCGGCGACCGGCAGTCGTCCGATGGGTAGAACGCCAGCCGGACCGCGTTGTTGCCGGCCACGTGCAGGGAATTCTCTTTGAGGGTGACGTCGACCGGGGCGGCGTCGGTGAGGGGCTCGGGGAGCCGCTCACGGGCTCGCTCGAACAGGGCCGCGGTCTCCCGGGAGGGCTTGCTCAGGGCGTCTGAGACCGGGATCTCGATGGACAGGTCCGCCGATTCGAGCACGCAGGCGGTCTGGCAGACCAGCCAGCGGCCGTTGATCGCGAGCGTGACCAGATCGCCAAGCCGGGCCTCGGGGGCGATGGTCAGCGGCAGGAGCACCGTCATGTGCTCCTCAAACGTGTGGTCGAGGATGTCGCCAAACGCGACATACCGGTGCGGGGCGGCCCACACGGCTTCGCCAACTGTGACGTTCTTGGAGGTCTCGATCCTGGTATCGAGGGCAAACCCCGTGTCGTTGATGCCGGGCCAGTACGTGTGCCAGCCGGGCTCGATCTCGAAATCGATCGCGAGCCAGATGGTTTCGCCGGGCATGGCGACCGGGCGCTCGGCGACCAGTCTGGGTGTGGCATGGAGGTCAGCGGTGCCGCCGGGCCCCTCGCCGGCACCCGGAGCGCCGGTCGCCAACAGACACACACCTAGAAGAACGATCAGGACTCGCACGGGGGAAACTCCTTCGCGGAAAGAACAGCCGCGGCAGGCAGTGTATTCTCCCGACCATGCAGGCAGGCAGAAACTTCATCGTGGGCGCAGCATGGATCGGGGCGGCGCTGTTCGGATTCGGGATCGGCGGGTGCGAAAAGGGCACCAGTGAGAAGGACATCAACGAGTCGGTGATCTACACGCTCGCCGATGTCCGGGAAGCCATCAACACCCGCGACGGCGAGGACCCGGAGTACGCGGTCCTGATCGACCCCCGGGCGCCGAAGTACTTCGCGGCCGGGCATCTGCCGGGCGCGAGAAACCTGCGGCTGCCCGATGTCCGTGAGGACGATCCGGAGGATCCGGAGCTGCGAAAGTACGAGCGGCTGATCGTGTACGGTGCCAACCCGGGTTCGGCGGTCGCAAGGGCGATGTTCAAACGGCTTCTCGCGGTCGGTTACGGGGGCGTGAAGTACTACGCCGGCGGGCTCGACGAGTGGATGCTCAGCGGCGGCGAGATCGAGACCTCCGAACTGCCGCCGGCAACAGAGTAGAGACCAAGACGCGGATCCTGAGGCGCGTGCGCAAGACCCGCTGTCGGGGTCCGAGCGCTGGCGTTGTCTGGACGGTCGTCCGGTCGGATGCACCCAAAACAAAAACCGGAGCGGGCCCCGGATGGGGCACCGCTCCGTGAGGGGGAGCTTGTGGCGTTGTCTCGCGGCCGCGTGGCCGGGCTTACACGATCGTGGAGATCGGGTTGAGCAGGCCGAGTGCGGCGCCCGAGTTGGTCCAGCCGCCCTGCAGGAACAGGTCGTAGTGAGTGAAGCTGACCGAGATCGGCGTCGCGGATGAGGCGAAGAGCGAGAAGAAGTTCAGACCCGGGCGGCCGAGGACGGCGTTAGGGTCGAAGTTGGACGGCCGGTTTGTGCCGCTGGAGAAGTCGGAGCCGAGCGTCTCGTGGAGGCGGATCTCGGCGAAGCCGTTGGCGTCAACGTTGACACGCAGGGTCTCGGTCGAGCCGTCGATGAAGAGCAGCTTGACGCTCACCTCCGTGCCGGCGTCGGCCGGGTTGTAGACGGCGAGCGTCTCGAAGTAGGACTCGCCAGCGAGTGCGCTGTTGATGAACGCGGCACCGAAGAACCAGCCCGTGCCCGCCTGGGTCGAGGCGCTGGAGGCGTCGGCGTCACCGAACTGGGTCTGGTTGCCCATGACGGTGATCGGGTAGTTGGATGTGTAGCGGAGGCCGAGCGGCTGGCTGTCGATCATGCCGAGGGCCGCCCCGGTCAGACGGACCGTCCCGCCGGCGGGGATGTTGATGTTGCGGGCGAGATCGGGCAGCGGGGCCCGGACGTACTCGCCGCGGAGCTCGACGTTGGCCGAGAACGGGTTGGGGTTGAACAGCACGACCTCGCTGCTGGCCGCGGCACTCTGGACCAGCGACGGGATCGCCCCGTTCGTGGCCCCGCCGAGCGGATCGGCGATGAGCCCGAAGCCGGACTCGTTGACCAGGTCGAAGTGGCTCTGGCCCACGACGATGCCCTGGAACTCTGCGGCGTCGGAGGTCGAGACCGGCTCGGCGGTGATCACCGCGCCGAAGATGCCGACCGGCAGTGCGGAGACCTGGTCGATGTTGAGCCCGCCGCGGCGGAGCGCGCCGACGACGGTGCTGACCTCGACCGGGTTGCCCGCAGCGTTGTAGGCGGTCAGGGTGACGTTGACGTCGAAGTCGTGCGGGTTGTAGTAGAGGACGAAGTCGTTGACGTTGCCCGAGCTTCGCTCGATGCGGGCGAGACTCCAGGCCGGGGAGATGATGTCGGTGAACGCATCGCCGGTGGTCGAGCCGAAGTCGAAGTGACCCATGGCGGCACCGATCGGTCCGCCGGTCGACTGGACTTCGATCGCGTAGGGAGCGATACGGGCACCGACCGGGGAGTCCGAGCCCGCGACGCTGATAGTCACGCCGCCGCGGCTGCCTGCCGCGAGCGTGGCGTTGGAGACGATGGTCTGGTCCCGGTCGCCGATCTCGTAGCGGAGGATGACCGAGTAGGTGACCTCGAAGCTGTTGGGGTTGGCCAGCGAGACGAACTCGTTGATCGTCGGGCCGGTGAAGCCGGCGGGGTAGAACGTGCGGAAGAGCTCGGGCTCGGCGTCGATCTTGACGGTGTAGGAACCCACACCGGTGCCGATGCCATCGACGATGACCCAGTACTGCGTGCCGGCGCCGGCCGACTCGAAGCGCACGTCCGCGTCGACGCCCGGGATGCCGGTGGCGTCGGAAGTGACGACCGCGGTCTCGGTAGCGGCGTCGAGAATGGTGACAGTCGCGTCCAGCAGCGAGCCGCTGGCGGTGATGATCTGGACGTAGATGCTGCCGCCGGACGGTGCGGAGAACGTGAACAGGTCGCGCTCGCCGCCCTGGGCGATGATGCCGTTGATGGAGCCGTCTGCACGAATGGGATCGAGGACGATCTCGGTGGCGTCGTCGAAATCGATGTCGCCGTTGCCGCCGCCACCGCCGCCGCCGTCGGACGCCTCGCCATTGACGACGAGCTGGTACTCACCTGTGCGGTTGCCGATCGCGTCGTTGACAAGGATGTAGTACCGCTGGTTGGGCGTGGTGTCGGTGAGAACGATCGCCACCGTCTCGCCCGGCCCGCTGGCGGTGACCGTCTGGACGAGATTGAACGTGGAGTCGTAGACGCTGAGCTCCGGCCGGATGCCGATGATCGAGTCGTCGAGCGGGTCGAAGCTGATCGCGACGTTGCCGGTGGCGATGGTCGCGAAGGTGAACAGGTCGGTGTCGCTGACCACTTCCAGACGCGGGTTGAGCGGGTTGCCCTCTTCCTGCGTACCCAGCACCGCGTCGCCGGTGTCGGCGTCGAGGCTGAGGGCGTGGGCGATCGACCACTCGAGCGCGTTGGGGTAGTCGTCGAGCGGGGGCTCGGCGACGGTGACCGTGTAGGCGCCGGTGGATTGGGTCTCGGTCGCGATGCTCGAGGCCTCGATGAGGACGTAGTAGACCTGACCCCGCACCACGCTGGCCTGGACCGTGCCGGGCACGGCGCCGTCGGAGGGCGTGTCGAGCTCGTTGCCGTCGGCGTCGATGATCGAGAGCTTGGGCAGGAAGACGCTGCCGCTGGGGCGGGACACGGTGACGCGGGCGATGCCGCCGGCGAGGGCCGTGAAGCGGAACAGGTCGGTGTCGCCCAGGACCTCGATCACGCCGGTGTCCTGCCCCTGGCCGTTCTCGTTGTCCACCGCGATGGGGGTGGCGTAGTTGAACTGGCCGAGGTCGGGGTGGTCGTCGGTCTTGGTGATGGAGAAGTGGACGTTGTAATCGCCCTCGTCGGCCTGGAGGTCCGAGCCGCGGACGAGGACGTAGTAGAACGGGTACTCATCGCCGGTGATGCCGGAGATGCGTGCCGGTGTCAGGCCGAGGGTGACCTGCGAATCGGTGTTCTCGTTGACCACGATGTCGTCGTTGAAGTCAACCTTCAGGAGCACCGGGTTGCCGTAGGGATCAACCGAGGTCTCGAAGATCTCGAGGTAGGGGTTGAAGCCGTTCTGGCCCTCGACGGTGATGGTCGCGTCGGTGAAGTCGCCGACCTCGAACTTGAACAGATCGGTGTCGCCGTTGCTCTCGATCGAGCCCTCGGCGTCGGCCGCGCCGAGGAAGTCGAGCAGTTCGATCTCGGTGGCGTCCTGGAACTCGAGCCAGTCGGCGTGGTCGTCCACGTCCATCAGGCCGGAGACGTTGATCGTGTAGTCGCCCTCGGTGCTGCCGGCACCGATGACCTGGATCAGGAACCGCTCGCCCTTGGTCACGTCGAGGGTCAGCGTCAGCGTACCGGCGCTGGAGGCGGTGTCGCTCACGCGATCGATGGTCTCGTAGGTGTCGGCGGCCAGACGGTTGACCTCAAAGATCGTGGCCGCGGGGATCAGCGTGGATCCGTTGGCCCGGGCGACGGTCACCGTGATCTCGGCGCTGGCCGGCGCGGTGAAGGCGAACAGATCGACGTCGAACGGGTTGGTCACATTGTTGTCGATGGTGCCGGCGATCGAGCCGGTGCCCGTCGCCTCGTCGATACCCAGCGTGGTCGCGTTGCGCAGACGGGTGTTCTCGTGGTCGTCGTTGGTAAGCGTGGGGATCGTGTTGATCAGCATCTCGTAGGAGCCGATCATGTGCTGCCAGTTGACCGGGATTGTGCTGTCGGACTGCCACGCCTGATACTGCTCGGCCTGGCCGCTCTCGACCTGGAAGTAGTAGACCTGACCCTTGACGATCGGGAAGGTCACGCGGGCATCGCGCTTGTGGAAAGTGCGCTCACCGTTGGGCCCGGAGTAGGTCGTCTGGGTGTCGCCGAGCATGGCGTTGTTATCGTTGTTGTACGCGACCTGCTCGAAGTCGTTGTTGAAGACCCGGAGTGCCGAGTCGAGAATCGAGTTGTAGATCTTGTCCTTGCGGAAGAACTGGGGCTCGACCAACTCGCCGGCGGGGTCGCCGTTGTCGTCGAGGTAGACGCCCTTGTCATCGAAGTCGCCGAAGGGGTCGTCCTCTTCGTCTTCGCTGTGATCGCCGTCGTTGAAGTCGTCGGTGATGCTGAGGTCGATCAGCTCGCCCGATCCGTCCGCGATCCACTCCTCGTGCCAGTCGGCGAGTTGTGTCGTGTTGATGCGGATCTCGGCGTAGCCGGTCGCGGTCGCGCGGAACGTGTACAGATCGTTGTCGAGCGGGTGCTCGATGCCCGCCAGGCCGGACTCGCGGAGGACCGTGACGCCGGTGTTGTCGAACGGGCCGAAGCCCAGGATGTCGTCGTCGTCGTATCCGGCCAGAAGCGTTGCGCCGAACCCGCTCGAGATGTTCGGGGCCGGGAAGCCGGTCCAGTACGTCGGGTAGTCGGCCTTGCCCATCACGAAGGTGCGTTCGAAGTTCGCCGAGCCGTCGATGTAGGCGTTGCCGCTGCCGGTCGGGCCGACGTACTCGCCGTTGGCGACGCCGAGGCTGACGGTCTGTGCGTTCGCGAAGTCGAGCGCGCTGTTGCTGAAGTTGTTGGTGACCTCGATGATGCCGGAGACCACCTGCGAGGGTGTCTGGTCGGCGATGCCCGTGAAGGTGTCGTCGACCAGCGGCTCGTCGGAGACGATCGGGCCCCAGTTGCTCGAGTTGGTGGGATCGGTGAACCCGTCCACCGACACGAACGCGTTGTAGCGGCCGGAGCCGCTGGTGCCGCCCACCTCGATGTAGTAGGGCTCGCCGCCCCAGACCTCGAGGCTGAAGACCCCGTCGAACAGCTCGCCGGTGCCCGTGTAGTCCACCCCGAGCGCGCCGAAGTCGAGATCGCCGAAGTACCGCGCCGGGTCGAGCGAACCGGCGAAGTTGAGCGGCGGCACGAGCACGTCGTTGAACGTGTCCGGCACGTTGTCGTAGACGAGGGTGCCGTTCGAGTCGTACACGCGCACGGTCGGCGTGAGCCACGTGAAGTCCGGGCCGCCGGGTTCCTCGAACGCCTGCACCTGGATCTCGACGCGCGTCGCCGGGCGGAAGCCCTCGTACCACGGGATCGCCGCGCCATCGCGTGCCGCGTCGCCGTCCGCGTCGATGAGGCCGTCCATGTCTTCGTCGATCTCGGCGCCGATGTTGCCGGCGTACTGACCGAGCATGTCGATCGGCGGTACGAACACGAACAGGTCGGTGTCGGAGCCGCGGTGGATGCGTCCGGTGAACGAGCCGGTCGAGACCAGCGAGTGGTCCGGCAGCGGGCCCTGACCGAGGACGTTGTCCTCGGCCTGCATCCAGTCGCTCCAGATGATCGGGGTCGCGTTCGCGTAGTCCAACGAGTCGGCGTGATCGTCGAGGTTGATGAGTTCGTCGAAGGTGTGGTTGGCCTCGATGAAGAGCGCGAAGCCGCCGGTGAGCGGGTAGTCGAAACCATCGACGAGGATGTAGTACGTCTCGCCGCCGACCAGCGTCGATTCGATCTGCGGGCTGTCGCCGAAGAACCGGTCGTTGAACGCGATGAACTCGCCGTCCGCGTCGTACAGGGTCATCGCCGGGTCGGCCAGCGGCGGCAGTCCTGCGCCGCCCGCCGAGATGATCGCCGGGCCGCTCGCCTGCGCGGTGAACTGGAGGAGTTCGGTCTCGGTCGCGCCGCCGAGGCCGCCGCCGAGGCCCGTGCGGGAAACCGGATCAAGCTCGACATCGACCCCGATGAGGTCCAGGCCGAGCGAGAACGGCCCGGTCCGCGGCGTGCCCGGCTCAAACTCGTCGGAACGAACGCGCACGAAGTACGTCTCGTCGGGGTTGCCCTTGAACACGGCGAACGCGTTGGTCAGCCGGCCGGACTGGCTGTCGTCTGTGATGAGGTTGCCTTCGCTGTCGAAGATGTCCAGGCGGGTGTCCACCACCGAGCTGTCGGCCCGGGCGTTTGCGGAGGCCAGGCTGTCCCAGGCGCTGTCGCTGTCGGTGTCGATGCGGTACACGATGTCCTCGAGCGGCCGCGAGATCGTCCCGCCCTCGGTCGTGAGCGCGTCGGTGCCGGAGGGTGTGATGACCGTCGAGATCCCGTCCACCCGCATCGTGTACAGCCCCAGCGCCCCGTTCGTCGCGGCGTTCTGGGCCGTCACGGCAACGAAGTAGGTGTACAGCCCCGTGTCGGGGTCGAGGTGGCTGGACGTCGGGACAAAGCCGTGCCACGCGTCGATCGGCGTGCCGCCGGTCAGCGTGCCGCTGTCCTGGGAGGAGGCGAGCGCGTTGCCCTGGTAGTCAAAGAGCGTGAACTGGGTATCGACGCGGTCGTCGAAGGCGTCGGCGGTGTTGACCGCGTCGGCGAGGATCGTGATGAAGTCCGGACTCGACACGCTGAACGTGTACATGTCGATGTCGCCGGTGTTGGGCAGGTCGTCGTCGTAGGTCGCCTGACCGTTGCCGTCGAGCAGCAGTTCCTGAGCGTCGGCGAACGTCGAACCGGGATCGCTGAGCAGAATGCGGTTCTCGAGTTCCTCCAGCGTGGAGAGCTGGGCACGCCCGGCGTCCAGCAGCAACGAGGCCGGGGTCTGCGGCGTGCGACGACGGTTCCACCACGAGCGACGGTCCGAGATGCTCATTGCTCTGCTCCCAGGCCCCGGTCCTCGGGGCGACTAATCCTTGTTGATGCCGATCCTGCGGCCGGCATGGGCGGCGTTCATCGGGCCCGCTCTCGGCCCACCATGGGGAACTCGGCTCGCTGGTAACGAGCAACGCTCCCGGCTTCTTCTCCCAGGGCTCTGGTGTCCCCAACTCTGGGGCGTACCCCATCTTGGGCACCAATCACCGCCGGGCACTAGCTTACCACATGGCTCGTCTGTTCGTCCAGCCTCGCGACTGGATACGTCTGGCCCGTTCGGCCGGACGCGGTCGGGTGGTTCCCAGGCCGCGGCACCTGGCCGAGACATGCTCGGCTGGGGCCCGGGAGCCCGATCCTTTTCCCAATATACCCGATGCGGGACCGAAATGGATCCCCCAACTGGCAAAAATGCAGATTCTGCAGCAATGAATCAGCCCGCCGCACGTTCCACGGCCCCTACCGCGAGGATCTGGGCCGCGTCGAAGACCTCGATCGGGGAGTTTTCCGTGGAGATCACCAGTGGCGCCTCCGAGCACCCCAGGATCACGCCCTCGCACCCTCGCTTCTGGAACTGTTCAACCACGCCGATGACCCGGGCCCGCGAATCCGCGCAGCACCGGCCGTAGATCAGCTCGTGGAAGATGATCGAATCCAGATCCTCGATCTCGTCGGTGTCCGGGGCGAGCAGCTGGATCCCACGCAGCCCCAGCATGGTCTGATAGGTGGAACCCGTGGTCACCAGCTTCGTGCCGATAATGCCGACCGTCTTGCACCCCGCCTCGACGAGTGTGTCCGCGATCAGCTCGGGCATGCTGATCCACGGGATCGGCGAGCCGACCTCCGCGACGTGGATCCCGTGCTGCACCGCGTTGTCCGGCGTGAGGCAGAACGTTGCGCCACACCCGGCGAGCTTGTCGGCCGAGCGGCGGAGCAACGCCCCGACCCGCATCCAGTCCCGCTCGCGGACCGCGTCGAGGTAGAGCCCGAACGGCTCGTTGTGCAGGGTGACGCGGGGCCAGTTCCGCGAGTCCCGCCCCGTCTCGGCCAGGTGGCGGTTGATCGATTGGAAGAACAGCGCCGCCCCTTCGGGGCTGACGCCGGAGATGCCGATGTGTCCGCTCACGGCGAAATCCTTTCCTGCCGGTGCAAGTCACGGAGGGTGCAGCCCTCCGGTGCATCGTCGGGTGTGCGGGGGGCGGTGTCAATGGTCGCGATAGAGTTGGTCATGACTACCGACCCGTTCGAGACCCTGGGGCTGGAGCCCCGATTCGACCTCGCCGAGGCCGACATCCAGCGGGCCTACCTCGCCCGAGCCGCCGCCTGCCACCCCGATCTGGTCGGCGCAGACCCGGAAAGAGCCGCCGACGCCGCCCGCCTCTCGGCGGCCCTGAACCGGGCCCGGGCCGTGCTGGCAGCCCCCGAGGACCGGGCCCGCGCCCTGCTCGAGCGGCTCGGAGGTGCGGCAGGTGACGAGCGAGAACTCCCGGACGGGTTCCTCATGGAGATGATGGAGACCCGCATGGAGGTCGAGGCGGCGGTGGAGGCCGGCGACGGCGAGGAACTCGCCCGGTGGCGGGAATGGGCCAAAACCGAACGGGCCGGCTATATCGAGCGGCTCGGAACGATGTTCGCTGGTCTGAGCACCCCGCCCGCCCCGGACGCGGTGCAGGCGATCCGGCGCGAGCTCAATGCCTGGCGCTATATCGAGCGGATGCTGGAACAAACCAACGAGTGACGCCGTGCGCCTGTCGGGCCCCGCTTCCGGCGGCCGGACACCACCCAGATCAAATCACGGAGGTCACGGACATGAAACGCAGTTGGCTCGGACCGGTCGTGATGCTGTTGGCGGTCGTCATGGTGATGGGCGTGCTGCGCGCGCGCTTCGGGGGTGTGGCCGAGACGCCCGCGTCGTTCGCGTCGCACACCACGCTCGATGTCGCGATGGCCGAGTCCGCCTCTTCCGGCAAGCCGGTGCTGGCGCTCGTCACCGCCGACTGGTGCGGCCCCTGCCAGGTGCTCAAACGCGGAGCGCTGGCCGACGGTCGCGTCGTCGATTGGATCGGCGAGCACGCTATCCCCGCCTATGTGGACGGGACCGACAGCAACACCGAGCAAGCCCAGCACGATCTCCGCATGCTGCAGATCGAGGTCTTCCCGACACTCGTGCTGCTCGACAAGGAAGGCGAGGTCTCCCGCCGGACCGGCGTCCTCTCCGCGGGCGAACTGCTCAACTGGCTGGAAGGCTCTGGCGTCGGCGGTTGACGCCTCGGACCCTCGCCGGTCCCGTGCCGACGATCAGGCCAGCGGATTGAGGAACAGCCCGGTCGCCAGCTTCGGATAGAAGAACGTCGATTTCTGCGGCATCAACTCGTCGACGCGGCTGATGTCCCGGACCGCCCCGAGCGGTGTCGGGCGCACGATCACCACGATCTGCCGCAACACCGGGTTGGTACCGCTCGCTTCCGCTTCAGCGCCCGAGGACGCCGCACTCGGGGCAGGGGGCGTGGTCGTCGATCCCCATGAGGTCGTAGCCACACGCTTGGCACAGCCCTCGGCCGACCCGCCACCGCCAGAGGCGCAGCCGGGCGACGGTCACCGTCAGGAGCGCTGCTGAGACAAGCACGACCGCGAGCAACGAGACGCGCAGGGCCAGCCTCGGGCGGTCGAAGTGGGTCGCGGTGAAGCCGTTGCGGATTGTGGTGGGCCGGAGCGTGAACTCGGTGAGCAGCGGGTCGAGCATCCGGGCGATCCGCGCGCGGGCCTCGTCGTCGAGCACGATCGCCGGGGCGTCCTCGGGCGCTGTGTAGGGGATTTGCAATAAGTTCATCTTCATGTTGTGTTTGAGGACCAAGCCATCAAGCAGCCAATGCCCCTGGTTGGCGAATTCCTCGGTCGACAATGCGATCATCAAAACCACAAGCCGATCGTCTGTGCCGCGGCCAGGCAGCTTATTGAGTTCTGATCCCAGCGTGGAGATAGTTGTGTGTAGCTTGAAGCGGAGTGAGCCGTCCGGCGTCCGGATTGCGGAGACGAACCACTGTTGGGCCCGGCCGTCCGATGTATCCCCGATGGATATCCGCTCCGCCCGGGAGCCGATCAGCGATCCGACAAGCACCACCGCCAGCACCAGCGCTTTGATGCGGACACGCCGGGCTGTCACCGCCGCGGATGCGTGGAGCCGATTTTCGCGAGACGGCATGCGGTCAGTCTACCGCCGGCGCGTGCGGCCGGTCGGGGTGCCCGACGGGGCGGTCTGCCCTCTGTGTGCCGTGCGTTGCTGTCGGCGGGCTCGGCGCAGTCTCTCTCGGCGTGCTGTCGCTTCGCGGTCAGGCCAGCGGGTGCATAAACAGCCCCGTCGCCAGCTTCGGGTAGAAGAACGTCGATTTCTGCGGCATCAGCTCGTTGTTGCGGCTGATGTCCCGGACCGCGTCGAGCGGTGTCGGCCGCACGATGACCGCGAGCTGCGCAAAGCCCGCGCCACCGCCCGCGCCGGTCTCCTGACCCCGACCGATCTCCACGACCTCCTTGATCGAGTGCGGGAACGCCCACTCGACCGGCTCGCCCTGGTTGAGCTTGGGCCGGCAGATCTTCTCGACGATCAGGTGCTGGATCACCGCCACATCGAGCGTGCGCCACGCCTCCGACTGGTCCGGGCAGATCGTCCGCAGCGGTTCGGGGGCCTTGGTCGTCGCCAGGAAGCAGCGCCCGGAAGCAAAGTCGAGCAGGCCGAGCACGTTGTGGCCCGGTTCGACGATCGCGTGCTCCATCGCATTCTCGATCGCCTCGGGGTTGGCGGGAAGCTCACGAACGATGAGGGCGCCCGTCGATGCCTCGATGAAGCGGTCGATCGAGTAGTCGGCCATGCCGCCGAGCACGCGGTGGGTCGGGCCGATGACCAGGCCGGGGTCCGACATGCTGATCAGCACCATCATGCACCGGCGGGCGGGGTGGTCCTGCGGCACGTCGCCGGCCTCTTCCAGCGACGCCAGGTAGTTCAGCGCCGTGGTGTACCGGTGGTGGCCGTCGGCGATAAAGACGTCCTCGCCGGCGAGCGCTGTCTGGTAGTCGGCGATCGCGGCCTCATCGGTGATCGTCCACAACTCGTGCCGCACGCCGTCGTCGGTGGTCGCGACAAAGTCCGCGGCCCGGGCCTCCATGAGCGCGCGGGTGAGGCGGGTGGCCTCTCCCCGGTCGTCGGCGTGAAGGCCGAAGATCGGCGAGAGCTGGGTGCGTGTGGCCCGCATCAGCGCAAGCCGGTCTTCCTTCGGGCCGGAGAAGGTCTGCTCGTGGGCGAGAATCCCGCCCCCGTCGCGCGGGCCGAACGGGTTGGTCTCCACCGTGCACGCCATCCCGCACCGCTGGTGCGTCTGGCCGGCAAACTCGAATGTCTGCCGGTAGGCGTAGACCGCGGGCTTCTCGTCGCGGGTCAGGACGCCCGATTCGGCCCACGCCTTGAGCGTGTCGGCGGCTGCGGCGTAGGCGGCCTTGGGCCCGAGTTCCTTCGGCGGCACGTGGGGCAGGTCGATCGCGACGATGTTGTGCGGATCGCGGGCCAGCAGGGCGGCCTTGTCCGCCGCGTCGAGCACGTCGTAGGGCGGGGCGACCTTCGCGGAGATGTCGCCCGCGGGACCGGCCTGGGTCGTAGGGGCCGGGTAGTGGAGGGGGCGGAACGGGAAGACCTGCGGCATCGTGAGAACCTCCTGCGATCGGGAGCGATCGGTGTTGGCTGCGGATAGGCTATACCCATGCCCAACGCCCTTGTCGTCCGAGCCGCCGGGACCAACTGCGAGGTCGAACTGCTCCGGGCCTTCGCGCTCGCCGGCGCGACACCGGAGCTCGTCCACGTCGACACCCTGCTCGCCGAGCCGGCCCGGCTCGACGACGCCGACCTGATCGCCTTCCCCGGCGGGTTCAGCTACGGCGACGACATCGCGTCCGGGCGCATTTTGGCGATGAAGGTCCGCGAGCGGCTCTACCCCCGGCTCAAGGCGGCCGCCGAGCGTGGCTGCCCCATGATCGGTGTCTGCAACGGCTTTCAAGTGCTGGTGCAGGCGGGCATCCTGCCCGGGCCGGCGGCCGGCGCCCCCTGGCCCGAAACCGCGCCCACACCGACAGTTGCGCTCACAGACAACGCCTCGGCCCGATTCATCGACGACTGGGTAGGGGTTGAGGCTGTCCAGGCCTCTCCCTGCATCTGGACTGCACCGCTGGCCGAGTTGGGGGCGGGGTCGGGGTCGGGGGCCGGGAGCGACGAGGTCCTCCGCCTGCCCGTCGCCCACGGCGAGGGCCGGTTCGTCGCAGACAGCGAGGCGACGCTCGCGGCGCTCGAGACCAACGGGCAGGTCGCCCTCCGCTACCGCACCGACATCAACGGCTCGCAGGGTCTGGTCGCGGGCATCTGCGACGCGAGCGGCCGGATCTTCGGCCTGATGCCCCACCCCGAACGCTACCTCGACTGGAACCGCCACCCGTGGTGGACCCGCCTGCCCGCAGCCACCCGTCGCGGCGAAACGCCGGGGCTGGCGATGTTCCGGGCGGCGGTCGAGGCCGTTGCCGGCGTCCGCGCCTGACGCGACCCCGTGCTGAATCCTGGCGCGACGCAGCGGGGCCCGGGCGTTATCGCAGCGCTCGCCCCCCATCGACCCGCAGCACCTGCCCGGTCGTGTAGGTCGCGTCCAACGCGAGGAACGCGACGGCTTTCGCGGCGTCGTCCGGCGTGCCCGATCGGCCGAGCGGCACGCGGGCCAGATAGCGGGCCTGCATCTCGGGGTCGGCCTCGGGGCCGGATTCCGGCCACGCGATGACTCCGGGGGCGACGCCGTTGACTCTGACCTTGGGCGCCAGGTCAATCGCCGCTGCGCGCACAAGTGCGCCCAGCGCCGCCTTGCTCATCGCGTACGCCGCGTGGTCGCGCCGGGGCAGCGCGGGCTCCGGCTCGGTGTGGATGTCGAGCATCGCGACGATCGCCCCGCCGCCGGGCAGCGTGGAGGCGGCGAGGTGCCCCGCCACCGCCGCCTGCAGCACCAGCGGCGAGAAGGCGTTGACCGCGTGGTGGCGTTCGAGTTGGTCGAGCAGGCCGACGCCGCCGGGCTCGATCGGCGAGGGCTCGTAGACCGAGGCGTTGTGGACGAGCACGTCGAGCCGGGGCAGGAGAGCCGCGATGGTGTTGGCCCGGGCGAGCGTGTCGCGAGGGTCGGCCAGATCGAGCGCGACCGCCGCGGCGTGGACTCCCCGCGTGCGGATCTCGTCCCTCGTCGCCTCGGCCTCCGCCTCAGATGTCAGAAAGGTCAGGAGCACGTCCAGCCCGCGTTCGGCCATCTCCAGCGCGATCGCGCGGCCGGTGCGCTTGGCCCCGCCGGTCACCATGGCCACCGGCCGGTCGCCGGAGAATGGCGGGGAGCCGGGCAGCGGAGCGGATTGGCGGTGCGAAGAGCCGCTCATTCGGTCCCCGGCTCGCGGGGGATGTCCGGGTGGTCCTCCAGACCAAGCCGGCGGGCCGATTCGGCCCAGGCATCTGTCGGCAGGTCGGCCTCGCGGCGCTTCCTTTCCGAGCGGCTCCGCCGCCGCAGGGCGAGCAGGATCAGCACGCATGTCACGGTCAGCACCAGCAGCAGCGTGACCAGCACCACCGACGAGGCCCGCCCGACCGCCTGGCGAGCGGCCGGATCGACCGGCGGCGTGGTTGCGCCGGCGGTCGTCTCGGTGGTCGGAGATTCGGTGGTCTGGATCAGCACGCCCGGATCGTATCGGGCCAAGCATCCCGCCGGGACTCGCGGGGCAATTCAGGGGGATTCAGCCGTCCGACGGATTACTGCATCGGATCGGGGGCATCGGACGGCCGGTGGTGGAAGGCCAGGCGGGCGGTCCCTTCGGTGCGAATCAGCCCCGCGTCCAGACCGAAGCTGCGGAGCTCGACCAGGAGCGACCGGTCGTCGAGCGTGATGGCTTTGGAGGGTGTCTCGCCTGCGCCGAACCGCTCGAGGACGGACGGATCGTCGGCGATGTACCCGACCAACGTGGTGCGGACCGGGGGTGCGTCCTGGGCCATCGAATCCTGCGCCAAGACCGGCGAGGGGTCGGCAGGCGTGCGGGCGGGACTGCGGGCGGGGTCGGGTGCGGGGCTCGGCGTCGGCCCGGCGGCGATGGGCCGGGCACTGCGGCTTCCTGTCTGCGTCCCGCTCTGTGCCGTGACCACGCCGAGAGCCGCGACCGTCGCGATCAGCACCAGCGCGGCTGCCGACCTGGCGACGACGCGTCGGGTGCCACGGGCCCGGACGGCGGCGTCGAGTTCGGCGCGCATGGCGGCGCGGCTTGATCTCGCGGCCTGCGAGAGCGGCTCGGGGTGCAACCCGTGCAGCGTGCGGAGCGGCTGTCTCGTCGATGTTGTGTTGTCAGTGTGGTCGATCATGGCGTGCGGTCCTGGCGGTCGGGGGGAGTCTTGCGGCGGGGTGCGTGCTCGGTCGGGGCCATCCCGGCGACCCGTCGCAGCGCCCGGCGGATGCGTCCGTGCGCGGCATCGCCGGAGAGGCCCAGCGTGGCCCCGACCTGCGCGAGCGTGCGGCTCTGGCCGAAGCGGGCGCCGAGCATCCAGCCCTCGTCGGGCGGGAGCTCGCGGAGCTGCGCGCGCAGCCAGGCGATGTCCTCGTCGAGTGTGTTGAGCGGCGTGCTGTGCGCGCCGCGGTCGGCCGCGGCGCGTTCTCGGGCGGCCCGCCGGCGCTCGGCGCGGAGGCGGTCGAGCGCCGCTCGGTGGACGACGCGACAGAGCCACGCCCCGAGGGCGGACTCGTCGGGCAGGGGCGGGAGACGCCGGGCGGCTCGGAGCATCGCGTCCTGCACGACGTCAAGGCAGAACGACTCGTCGCGTCCGGTCAGCCGGTGGGCGGCAGAGAGGGCGCGGTCGAACCACCGCTCGTAGATGGTGCCAAAGGCGGCGGTGTCGCCGCGCGCGGCGGCACGGGTCAACGCGGCCGTGTCGTCGGCCGCGGACCCGTGGATCGGGGGCGTGAGATCGAGCGTGCGGAAGGGGATGGCGGGGGTGCCGCTCACGCTGGTCTCTTTCTGCCCGGCCTGGTGCTGGGTTGGTGCGTCGGGCACGCGGTTGGTTCAGCGGCTGCCACCACCGGTCCGCCCGCCGCCAGCACCGGAGCCGGCCCTGCCGGTTCCGGGCTGTGTGTTCTGGCGGCCCTGTAGCTGGGCGAGTTGGGCCTCCATGACCGCGAGTCTATCACGAAGCATGGCGTTCTCGGCACGCACGGCGTCGATTTCGTCGGCGTTTCCGCCGCCGGTGGAGATGGCGCGGGCACGGTCGAGCGAGCGTCGGAGTTGCTCAACGCGCTGGTGCTGTCGCTCCATCTCGATGCGGCATTCTTCGATCTCGGCCTGCGACTCGATCAGCTTGAATCGGCGCTGTTCGAGTTCGCCCTCGCGGACGAATCCGCCCTCGACGAGGTCATGGGTCTTGCCCAGCCCCTGTTCGGCGAGCTCGTACCGCTCGCTCGCGACGTGCATGCGCACTTGGGCCAGTTCGAGGTCGGCCTGGGCGTCGGCGAGCTCGCTCTCGAGCAGTTCGGGGTTGGTCAGCCCCTGGCTTGTCTGCAACTCGCGGGCCCGGCTGCGGCGGACGCTCGTGTCGCGCGACATCTGGCTGAGCACCTGCTCGGCGGCCCGGAGCGAGTTGATCGGACCGGAGAGCATGACCAGACCGGAGGGCGCGTGGTACTTGACCTTGGTGTCGTCGGCGCTGCCGGCGATCTCGAGCACGGCCTCGATCGCGGTGAGCACGGTCTCGGCGGGCACAACCGACTCGGGCGGGTCGCCGGGGAGGGCGGTGGTGAGTTCCTTGATCTGCAGGACGATGAAGTCGCGGGACTCGGGTGATCGAGTCTGTGAACCCTTCTCGGCCCCCAGATCCTGAACGTAGACGACGTGGACAGGCTCGCCGCCGCCCGATGGCGTGGTGAGTCTGGCGCCCGCGTTGAGGTACCGCCCGTTGACAACCGTTTGACCACCCTGCTCGATGATGGAAAGGGCAGATTCGACCGAGACCTGCGTCAGCGTCACCGGGTCAATCGAGAATTCCACTCCGTTGTCTCGGACGACGATGTTGATTGGTTCGGGTGCTGCTGCTTGCTTGATGGCGTCGATGTATTCGCGGAGAGTCCCGCCGAGGAACTCGATGGAGATGAGGTGCTCCGGGGACGTCGCTCTGGCGGCACGATCGGCTCGTGCTCGGTCCAAGAGTTCTTGCCGCTTGGCCTCTCGGTCTGGGGTGGTCTCTTGCGCGATCGCGGAGTGTGAGGGCGAGCCCCACAGAATGGCGGCGGCAAGCAGCAGGGTCAGGCGTCGCAGATACATGGGAGTCTCCTGGGAGGTCAGTGGATCGTGGCCGGGCGGATGTCGGCGGGGCTGGCCGCCGTTTGAGGTACAACGCCGCCGCCCGGCGGTTTCGGCGCGGGTGCCCGAAAAAGCCCTCCCGGACCCCGCACCGAACGCCCTCCCGCCTAGACTGCCGCCACGTTTTCAGGAGACCCACCGATGCATTTCGACGCGCACCAGCCGGTGATCGACGATCTTGAGGCGCGGATTGTCACGATCCGCGACTCTCTTTAACTACGACACCAAACTCTCCACCCTCGCCGACCTCGAAGAGAAGATGTCGGCCATGGACTTCTGGGACAACCCGGACAACGCCAAAGAGACGGTCGGCAAGCTCAAGCTGGTCAAGGCCCAGATCGAGCCGCTCAAGGCGGTCATCGAGCAGTTTGACGATGCGCAGGTCGCCTACGAGATGGCCAAGGAGTCGGGCGACAAGGAGCTGCTGGTCGAGGCCGACGAGGCCCTCTACACCCTCCGCGGCATGATGGAGCGGGTCGAGCTGCAGTCTCTGCTCTCCGGCAAGCACGACCACCGCAACTGCTTCGTCACCATCTCGGCCGGCGACGGCGGCACCGAGGCCAACGACTGGGCCGAGATGCTCTTCCGCATGTACCTCTACTACTGCGAGCGCATGCACTTCAAGGTCGAGGAGCTGTCCAAGACCTATGGCACCGAGGTGGGGATCGACCATGTGACCCTGCACGTCAAGGGCCCGTACGCCTACGGCAACCTCTCGTGCGAGCACGGCACGCACCGACTGGCCCGCGTCTCGCCCTTCAACGCCCAGGGCAAGCGGCAGACGAGCTTTGCGACTGTTGATGTGACGCCGGAGTTCGAGGAGTCGAAGCTGGAGATCCCCGAGGGCGATCTCGAGTACACCTTCTTTGCGCGCTCATCCGGGCCGGGCGGGCAGAACGTCAACAAGGTGGCGTCGGCCTGCCGCATCGTTCACACGCCGACCGGATTGATGGTCGTTGCCAGCACCCACCGCGACCAGTCGCAGAACAAGCGGCAGGCGTTGACCATTCTCCAGGCCAAGCTCGAGCAGCTCGATGAGGAGAAGAAGGCCGCGGAGCTAATGGAGGCCAAGGGCGGCGAGGTCGGGCGCGGCTGGGGCACGCAGATCCGCAGCTATGTCTTCTACGACAACCGCGTGAAGGACCACCGCACCGGGCACGAGGAAACCAACTACGAGAAGGTGCTGCAGGGGCAGATCGAGCCTTTCGTGGATGCGGAGCTGCAGCGGCGGAGGTCGGTGAAGGAGCGGTAGGGGGCAGTCGGCACTCGGCATTGGGCACTGGGAATAGAGCCCCTCGCGCGAGTGAGGGGGCTTGGTGTCGTTGTTTGTGCTTTGAAGCCCCCGCGCCTGCTTTCGCTCGGCGCGGGGGTTGTATGGCTTACTCATGTGGCTTGAGGGGGCGCCACGACTCGACGCGTCCCTGCGCGTTGCGGTAGCCGTAGCCGAGTTGTCCCCTCACCATCCAGATGCCCCAGCTGCCCTCCTGCGGCGGGCTGGTGGCGCGGGTGGTGACACGGCCGACGCGCCCGACGAGCACGTACCGGCCGAGACGAACGCGGATGCGCGCGCGCTGCGGGACGGGCCACCGTGAGGTCTTGAAGTTTCGCTGTCTCATGACTGCTGCTCCTGTGTGGTGTTGCGTGGAATGTGTGGACAAAAACGAACAACCCCGGAAGCTGGTGCCTCCGGGGCCGACAAGAGAATCGAGTTGTTCTCGTGCGGGCTAGATCGCCGGGGGCGTGCTCAGGATGTCGTTGGCATCAGCGAAGTCGCGGGAATACGCGGCCGGACCGGAGCGGTCGAGGGTGCTCGGGGCGTGGATATCGAACTGACCGAGCGGGCAGAGACGACCGGATTCGGAGACGACAGGCAGCTTCGCGATGTTGATTTGCGTGTTCTGCATGGTCGCCTCCTTTCGTGGTCTTGCGGGTGTGCGGTCGCCGGGCGTGGGCTCGGCTTCAGGGTCGGATATCCGCGGCCGTGGCTCGCGGGCGAGTCGGTAGATTAGCAAGAACTTTCGCTGGTGCAAGCGAGCAAGGGCTGTTCTTAGACATTTTGCGGGCACGCGGCATCTAGCATCAGGCCAGGTGACCACGCCACAGACCCCAGAGCCTGTTGATCCTCAGCGTGAACACGCGGGCCCGCTCACGGCCGATGCTGCGGGGGCTTTGCCGGATCTGGCGGTGCGCGAGCGGTTCATCCTGCGGCTGACGATGCTGATGGCGACTTTTGGCATCCCCGCGCACCGTCTGGAGGAGGCCGCGTCGAGTTGTGCGAGACATCTGGGGCTCGAGGCCCAGTTCTTTGCCGCGCCGACGGGGGTGCTGGCGGCGATCGGCCCGGACGGCGAGCAGCGGATGCATCTGCTCCGGCTCGATACGGGCGAGGTCAATCTTGAGAAGCAGTCGCAAATCGACGCGGTGCTGCGGGACGTGCTGGACGGTCACGAGACCGCCGCCGGCGGCCTTCGGCGGCTGGGTGAGGTGGTCGCCGAGCCCGCCCGCTACGGCCCGGTGCCGATGGTGCTGGCGCAGATGGCTGCGTCGGCGTCGGCGGGAGTGTTCTTCGGCGGGGGGTGGCGCGATCTGGTGGGCGCGGGGCTCGTCGGGTTTGTTGTCGGCGTGATCCTGATGGTTGCGTCGAGTCACCGGCGGGTGGCGCGACTGACCGATTTTGTCGTGGGGTTCGCGGCGGCGTTTCTTGCGGGGGCGCTGTCGGTGGGGTTGACACCGATGTCGGCATCGCTGGTGGCGCTCGCGTCGGTGATCGCGCTCGTGCCCGGGCTGACGCTGACGACGGCGGTGGCGGAGCTTGCGACCCGTCACCTGGCGTCGGGGACAGCGCGGCTGATGGGAGCGCTGACGATCTTCGTGGCGCTCGGCTTCGGCGTAGCGCTCGGGCAACGGCTGGCGACGGGGCTCTTCGGCGCGGCGAGCGCACCGAGCGTGTCGCTGCCCGCCGGTGCGGTGTGGGGCGCGCTGCTTGTCGCACCGCTGGCGCTCGGCGTGCTGTTCCGAGCGAAGCCGGAGGACCTCTGGGTGATCCTGCCCGGCGGGGCGTTGGGTTTCTGGGGCGCGAGGCTCGGGGCGTTGTGGCTGGGGCCGGAGATCGGGGTGTGTCTCGGCGCATTCGTGGTGGGGCTGGCGGCCAACGGCTGGGCGAGGCTGGCCGACCGCCCGAGCGCGGTGCTCTCGGTGCCGGGGCTCATGCTGCTGGTGCCGGGTTCGCTGGGGTTTCGCAGCGTGGACTCGTTCGTCCACGCCGACACGCTCGGCGGCGTCGAGGCCGCGTTCGCGATGGTGCTGGTCGCGGTCGGCCTCGTGACGGGTCTGTTGCTGGCCAACGCCGCGTTGAGCCCGCGGCGGCCGCTCTAGGCGGGCGGGGACCGCGGCCGGGACCGGGTGCATTTGCTCGCTTGAATCTGAGAAAGTTTGTTACACTGGCTCCCGGATTCCGGGAAGCACTCGGTTGGTAGAGGCCCGGACGGACTGAGCGGATCGGCCCCGAGAGGATCGCTTCGGTCGAGTATGGAGCCTCTCGGGCAGGATCGAGACGATGCGCATTTATGTAGGAAACCTCCCCTTTTCGACCGGCGAAGACGAGCTGCGAGCGGCGTTCGAACCGCACGGGGCGGTCATGTCGGCGGCGGTCATCATGGACCGCGACACCGGCCGCTCGCGCGGTTTCGGGTTCGTCGAGATGAGCGATGAGGACGGACGCAAGGCGATCGAGGCCATGAACGGCCAGGACCTCGACGGCCGGGCGCTCGTGGTGAACGAGGCGCGCGAGCGTCAGCCCCGCTCCGGCGGCGGCGGCCGCGGTGGCGGCTATGGCGGTGGTGGCGGCGGCTACGGCGGAGGCGGTGGTGGCGGCTACGGCGGCGGTGGCGGTGGCTACCGCGGCGGCGGGGGTGGAGATCGCGGCGGCTGGTAGCACGCCCGTTCACTCACGCGACCATCACGCGGTGCTGACCTGCATCACTTGCGGCTGAAGGGCCAGGCCTTTCGGCCGCTTTCCTTTTTCTTGACCTCGACGACTCGGGTGGTCGTCGCCTTGCCGGTCGCGGTGTTGTACCCGCAGTGCGTGCAGACGACGTTGCCGTTGGGCAGGTACGTCTTGCAGTTGGGGCAGGGAGTGGCGTTGGCGACCTTGGACTTGGCCAGCAGGTCACCCATCACATTGGGCGATTTGGACGCGGGCTTGGATCCGGCGGAGCGCGCCCGGGAGTCGTCGTGATCGCCCGGGTGTGCGCTGCCGTTACTGCGGTGTGTACTCATGGCGGCAAGCGTAGCGCACATCGGCCCCGGGTCGAGCGCGAAATGTGCGTCACCTGCGCGCGCGACGTGTTATCACACGTCGACCTCGAAGAGGAACTCGATCTCCACCGGGACATTCAGGGGCAGCGCGACCGAGCCTACCGCGGCTCGCGCGTGACGACCGGCGTCGCCGAAGATCGAGACCAGGAGTTCGCTGGCTTCGTTGGCGATCTTGGGCTGACCGCCGAAGCCGGGTTCGCTCGCAACAAAGCACCCGACGCGCACGACGCTCCGGATCCGGTCGAGTGATCCGAGGGCCGCGCGGGCAACGGCCAGGCCGTTGAGCGCGCACTGGTGCGCGCAGGAGCGGGCCTCTTCCTCGGAGACCTGATCGGGCACGCGGCCCTTGGCCATGAGCGTGCCGCCGGCGATCGGGATCTGGCCGCTGACGTAGAGGAGGTTGCCGACCTGTCTGGAGGGGACGTACGCCGCGACGGGGGAGGGGGCGTCGGGCAGGGAGATGCCAAGCTCCTGAATTCGGCTTTCATACGACATATACTCGGTCCTTGTTCGGATTATTTCGCAGAAATCGCGTTCTGTGCGGCCCGATGGGAACATAGAGGCCTTGACAGCCGGATAGCTCTTGGTAGCGTATCACCAGATCGCACGTGCGAAGGCGGGTGTGTGGAAACTCGGTCGGCGTTGTACCAAACGTCCTCATCTCGCGGCCTGCATCCCAGGTCGCCATTCTCGTTCCCGACCGGGGATCGACAGCCTGCCGACAACTCGGGCAGCTTTTTGGCTTGCCGCCGCGCACACACACCGTGTGCGGGGTCCGGCCGCGAAGCTCGCCGAAATGGTCGTCGGTGGGATGTCTCCCGCCTGTTGTCGGGCACAGTGCCCGCGCGGTGAGGGGCACCCTGAAGAATCTGAGTTGTAGATCTGTCCCGCAGGTGGTGTGCCGCGGGACGCAACGCACAGGAGTGCTTCCATGAAGAATCGTGCATTTACCCTTATCGAACTCCTGGTGGTCATCGCGATTATCGCGCTGCTCATCGGCATCCTTCTGCCCGCGCTCGGCAAGGCTCGCGCCACCGCTCGCCAGCTCAAGGACACCAGCCAGATCCGTGGCATGATGCAGGGCATGGTCCTGTTCGCCCAGAACAACGACGATGACTACCCCCTGCCCAGCAACCTGGACAAGGCCAACAACACCGTCAACGGGACCCCTGTCCAGCTCAAGGACAACACCCGTAACATCATCTCCGTGCTCGTCTGGAACGCCTTCTTCCCGACCGAGATGGGCGTGAGCCCGGCCGAGGTCAACGGCGACATCCGCGAGTACGAAGACTACCAGTTCGACGAGCCGGATGCCGCGCAGGGCTCCGACAAGAAGCTCGCCCTCTGGGACCCCGGCTTCCGCGCCACCCCCGAGGACCAGGACGACGGTAACTTCAACGGTCAGGACGGCGCCGGCGGCTTCTCCTACGGCCACACCATCCCCTTCAACAAGCGCAAGTCGCGCTGGTCGAACACCTTCGTCTCGACCGAGGCTGCCCTCGCCAACCGTGGCCCCAGCTTCGAGCTCATCGGTGGCAACGACACCGGCACGTGGGAGCTGATCGACGACAACGGCAACAACGCCAACTACGACACCGAAGTCGGCCAGACCTCCAACACGCTCCTCATCCACGGCACCCGCACCAAGTGGGAAGGCGGCGTGGGCTACAACGACAACCACGTCGACTTCGAGAACTCCGCTGATCCCGAGGGCATCACGTTCACCTTCACCGGTCTGAACGCCGAGAACCGCTCGCAGCGCGACAACATCTTCGTCAACGAGAGCGACAGCGACCGTTCGAAGCAGAACAGCCAGAACCTCACCGGCAACGCCAGCAACGGCAACGCCTACCTCCGCTCCTTCTTCGTGACCGGCTACTCGACCGGCAACAACTCGGGCGCGACCATCGACGTCTTCTACGACTAAGTTCGCCCACGCTTTCGGGGCCTGATCCCCGATGCACGCAGACTCACGGGTCCGTCGCCTACCGGCGGCGGACCCGCTTCTTTTCAGGATCACCGATCTCGCCATCTCTGATCGGCGGGATCATCAACCGAGCACGGGCTCGCTGTGGGGCCGGAGGGAATCGCCATGCCGCAGAGACCATCGCCGCGAGTTGCAGGGTTCACGCTCATCGAACTTCTCGTGGTCATCGCGATCATCGCGATCCTGATCGCGATCCTGGTGCCGGCGCTCGGGGCGGCGCGTCGGTACGCCCTGCAGGGCAAGGACTCGACGCACATCCGGTCGATCGTCCAGGGCATGATCGTCTGGGGCGGCCAGCACGACGGCGACTTCCCTCGCCCGAGCGCGGTCGATCTGGCCAACACCACCATCGACGCGGGGAGCAACCCGGGTCTGGTCAAGGACAACACCGGCAACATCCTCTCGCTGCTGATTTTCAACGGCATGCTCGAAGCCCAGCAGGCCATCAGCCCGGTCGAGACCAATGAGCTGATCGTTGCCGATACGGCGTTCGAACGCGACGAGGCCTCTCGAGCCGCCAACCCCTCTCTCGCGGCGTGGGACCCCGGCTTTGCCGGATTCCCCGGCGAGCAGGACTCCTTCTCCGGCCTGCCCGCCAACGGCAGGCGCAAGGGCACCTCGGGCGAGCGGGTCGGGCACAACAGCTACGCCACCGCCTTCCCCTTCGGTGAGCGTTCCGATCAGTGGAACAGCGACTTTGCGGGCACTTCCGTGATCGCGGGCAACCGCGGCCCGGTCTATCAGGGCAGGCCCGGCAGCTGGCAGCTTCACCTTTCGCTGGGCGTGAACTCCAAGACCCTCAAGTTCTACGGCGACGATTCGGTGTGGAGCGGGCACCTTGCGTACGGCGACGGGCGGGTCGAACTGGTCAACCAGCCCGACCCCGCGGGTCTCAAGCTCTCCTTCGGTATCGGCAGCAATACCTCCTCGTTCGCCGACAACGTCTTCTTCAACGAGAACGACAACGACCCCAACACCAACGCCACCGGCGATCAGGACCGCCCCGGCCGCTGGACCAACGCCTACCTCCGGCCCTGGGGCAACGTCACCTTCGACGGCGCGATCACCGACCCGCGGGTGACGCTCTTCCGCGACTGACGCGCACCGACGGGCGCATGGCTGCCCGGTCCGGATCAGGACAAACTCGATCTACGACAACCGCCCCGCGAGCATCGCGGGGCGGTTGTCTTGAGGTCGGCGTGTGTGCGGGCCGTCAATCAACGTTCAGGTTGTTGAGATACTCCTGCAGTTCCTGCTGCCGGGCGTCGCGTTCGGCGGTGGTTGTCCGGATCGACTCGACGATCTGCTCCAGACGCGTTTCCTGCTCGGCGAGCTTTTGCATATAGCGGGCGTAGAGGTCGCTGTTGCGGTCGATCGAGCCCATGTTGGAGCGGATCCGGTTCTGGTCCTGACCGATCTCGTTGCGCTCGACGACGAGCTGCGCGAGTGTGCGTTCGGCGTCCTGCACGCGGGCCTGCAGACGCTGGGCCTCGCGGAAGGCGTCGATGACGCCGCGCGACGCCTTGCCGTCGCGGGAGTACCGCATGAGCGTGTTGGCGTCGTAGTTCAGCAGTGCGATCGACTCGTACCGGGTGCGGCGCTGCGTGACCGAGAGCTCGCCCTTAGCCCCGGGGTCGAGCTCGAGCTCGAAGCGGTAGAGATCGCCGGCGACCTCTTCGGGTTTGGGCGAATCGACCAGGTCCCAGCCGTTGAACTTGGGGTGCTCGACGATGACCGTGCGGTCGCGGAACTGGTCGTGGCTCTCGAAGAAGTAGGTGGCGCTGTTCTGCTCGATCATCTGCTGGCGGAGCATGCCGCGGACGATGCTGAGCTTCTGCACCGTGCTGGTCGAGCCGGGCTCGACCCGTGCGTCCACGTCGAGATCGACCGCGTAGGCCAGCAGCCGCTCGTCGGAGCGCGAGACGTGCCCGATCTGGGCGTCGCCGGCGTACGACGTGCCGTCGTAGACAGCGATGGGCCCGGGCATGAGCTGCAGGCCGGTGTCGTTGGTGATCTCGACACCGCGCATCGGGTGGGTCAGCCCGTCGTTCTGGTTGAAGATGCTGACGCGACGTCCCTCGATGTCGCCCGCGATGATCGGCAGCATCGCCGACTGCTGGCGGCCGACGGTGACCGGAGCATCGAGCGTGAACTGGAAGACCTCGCCGACGGTCTCGCCGGAGGCCGCGGCTGTGACAGAGTTGCGGAAGGCAGCACCGACGGACTTCTCGCTCATAGATCTCGTTGAGGGCATGAATGCTCTCCCTCGATCGGCGAACCGGCTCTCTCCTCCACCTCCCCCCTGCGAGGATTCCATGACGGCGTCGAGCGAGAGCTCGGGAGTTTCGTCAAAGTCGATGCTGGTGCCCCCCGCATAGCTCCGCGGCCTCGCCCCGGCGGCGGTCGGCACGGGCACGTCCGGCCTCGTGACATACACAGGCTCGTAGAGGTCCATCGTGAAGCTCACCGGCTGCCCGGCCACCAGCGACAGCCGCACGTCCTCCCAGTCCTCTTCGGTGGTGTTCTCCACGATGGCCCAGCCCTGGAGGGTGAGCCGGTCGCCGGCCTTCTCGGGCATGACGAGGCGGTAGCTGGTCTTCCAGACGGGCGTCTCGTGGACGTAGCCGACCATGACGTCGCGCGGCCCGTTGCCGCGGAAGTTGAGGTCGAGCGTCTTGACGTTGTCGGCGCGGTGCTCGGCGAGGGCGATCAGGGCCTTGTTGAGTTCGGCGGCGAGATCGGGATCGAGCAGTTGGAAGCTCAGCACCGAGTCCACGTCCGACGACCAGATCCCGGTCGAGGTAACGAGGCTGACGGTGGCTCTGGTCTGCTGCTGTCCCTGCGGGTAGACCACGTTCTGCCGCTCGACGCCGAGGATCGAGCCCTCGCGCTCGCCCTCGCTGGTGCGGATGGAGACCTTGGCCCCGCGGAGTCTCTCGAGCAACTCGGCCCGGCCGGGGTTGTCGGAGATATCGACCGCGAAGCTCGCCAGGCGGCGGCTCAGCGGCTCCTTCGAGCCATAGGTCGCGCCCTCGACCCGACCCCCGTCGAGGTCGAGCACGACCATCGACTTGAGGATGTCGTTGATCTGGTCGGTGCGGAAGCGGAGCTGCACGTCGGCGTCGCCCTCGACCACGCCCTCGCGGACAAACGACCCCACGCCGGAGCGGTAGAGCGTGATGCGGCTGACGGGCAGGTCGTCGGGGTCGGCCGGGCTGGCCAGGGCCAAAGGCGAGGCGAGGCTCGCACACAGCCCCGCGGCCAGCGTGATCGCGGAGGTTGTCGTCGCGAATCGCGAGCGGCGGGAGGGTGCGGAGACGGGCGTGCGGTGCGGCTGACGGTTCATAAGCGAGACTCCTTGCATGATTGCTCGGTTGGATATACCGGCCGGCTTGCCAAAAGTGCCGCGATGGGGCCGGGCTGTGACACAACCGTGACAGAAGACGATTGCCCGGACGCTCTGGTTCGGTGCGGGGCGTCCGAGGCCCTGCTCCGGCATGGGTTGACGGCAGTCTCGCTATAGTCCGACCGTGACCAGCGCAAGCGGCAAGGACAGCCCAAACGACAGGCGAATCCCGCTCACCGTGCTGGGCGCGGGCAGTGACCGGAGTGACGCGACCGCTCCGCTTGAATCGGCGTTGCGGTCGCGGGTCCGCGGGGATATCCGGTTTGGTCGGCACGACCGCATGCTCTACGCGACCGACGCATCGCTGTACCAGGTCGAGCCGCTCGGCGTGGTGATCCCCGCGACCATCGATGACGCGGCCGAGGCTGTGCGGGTGTGCGCCGAGCACGGGGCCCCGATACTGCCCCGGGGCGGCGGGACGAGCCTGGCCGGGCAGTGCACCAACCGCGCCGTCGTGATCGATGTCTCGCGGAGCTGCTGCGCGGTCTCCGGCATCGACACCGAGCGCGGGAGCTGCACCGTCGAGCCCGGCGTGACGGTCGATGATCTCAACGCGCAGCTGGCCCCGACGGGCTGGTTCTTCGCGCCCGATCCCGCGACGAGCCGGCACGCGTGCGTCGGCGGGTGCATCGGCAACAACGCCGCGGGGTCGAGGTCGGTGCGGTATGGGCGCACAAGCGAGAACCTCCGCGGCATCGAGGTGTGTTTGGCCGACGGTGCGCGGGTGCGGCTCGGGCCGCGGGCCGGGCAAGCCGATGCGCGCGCAAGAGCGCTGGCGGTGGGCGTCGCCGAGATCGTCCAGCGGCATGCGGCGCTGATCCGCGAGCGGTTCCCCAAGACCATCCGCCGCAACGCGGGGTATGGGCTCGACATGGTGCTGGCCCAGCTCGACGCCGGGGTCGCGCCGGAGGACCTCGACCTCACCCCGCTGCTCTGCGGCAGCGAGGGGACGCTGGCCTACACGCTCGGCGCAGAGCTCAAGCTGCACCGGGTGCCGGCGGCCCGCGGGCTCGCGGTGGTGGCGTTCGAAAGCGTCGAAGACGCGATCGACGCGGTGCCGGCGATCCTGACGACCGGGCCGAGCGCTGTCGAGCTGCTCGACGACATGGTCATCGGCCTGGCCCGGGCCAACCGTGAGTATCGGCGGGATGTCGATCTGCTCCCCGGATTGCCCGGCGGGGTCGTTCGCGCCGTGCTCTATGTCGAGTACTTCGCGGACACGAGTGGCGATGAACTGCCGGGGCGGTTTGAGGCCCTCAGAGGGGTGGTGCGTTCACCCGCCATCTCGACCCACACCGATGCCAAGTCGATGCAGCGGGCGTGGGCGCTGCGAAAGGCCGGCGAGCCCCTGCTTCACGGCATCGCCGGAGACCGCAAGCCGATCACCTTCGTCGAGGACAACGCGGTGCCGGTCGAGCGGCTCGGCGAGTTTGTCAGGCGGTTCCGCGAGATCGTGCGCCGGCACGGCACGCGGGCGGCGTTTTACGCCCACGCGTCGGTGGGGGTGTTGCATGTGCGGCCGTTGATCAACCCGCACTCGCCCGGCGACCGCAAGATCATGCAGCGAATCGCGGTGGAGGTGGCGGACCTGGCCAAGGAACTCGGCGGCGTGATGTCCGGCGAGCACGGCGACGGGAAGCTGCGTTCGCCGCTGCTCGAGCGGTTCTACGGCCCCGAACTCGTGCACGCGATGCGTGAGATCAAGACGCTGTTCGACCCGCGCGGGCTGATGAACCCGGGCAACATCGTCGAGCCGCTCGGTGTCGAGGCGCTGCCGCGGCGGATCGAGTCGATCAACGAGCGCACGCGCCTAGCACCGACCGGGCCGGAACGGGACGTGCCGCCGGTCTGGACGCACTTTGCGTTCGCCGATCAGCACGGCTTCGGCGGCGCGGTGGAGATGTGCAACGGTGCGGGCGTCTGCCGCAAGCGGAGCGGGGGGACGATGTGCCCCTCCTACCAGGCCACGCTCGACGAGCGTCACTCGACCCGGGGACGCGGCAACGCGCTGCGGCTGGCCATCACCGGACAGCTCGCCACGCCCGCGGGCGCCACGGGCCCCGGCCCCGCGCAGCCCGACTGGAACGATCCCGAGACGCTCAAGACCCTCGACCTCTGCCTCAGCTGCAAGGCCTGCAAGGCCGAGTGCCCGAGCAACGTCGATGTCGCACGGCTCAAGGCCGAATACGTCGCGCAGAGCTACGCGGCGCGGGGTGGCCCGCCGTTGGCCGCACGGATGCTGGGCAACGTCCGCACGCTCAACCGCCTCGGCTCGATCGTGCCGGGCCTCTCCAACGCGATAGCGTCGTCGGCTCTCGGCAAGGCGTTCGCCTCGCGATTGCTGGGTATCGATCCGCGGCGGAACCTCCCCGCGTTCGCTCGTCCGCTCTCGCGACAGGTGGACGAACAGGTCGCCCGGTGTCCCGCTGACCTTCCCGCGGGCGCGCCGGCCGCGGTGCTCTTCGGCGATTGCTTCACGATGTACAACGAGCCCGGAATCGGCATGGCGGCCGTGCGTGTGCTGAGGGCATTCGGGTACGCCGTGGGGCTTGCCGATGCGGGCTGCTGCGGCCGCGCACAGATCTCGACCGGCCTGCTCGGCGAGGCCTCCAGAACCATGGCCCACACCACCGAGCGGCTCATGCCGTGGGTGCGCGACGGGCGGGTGCGGGCGATCGTGGTGGCCGAGCCGTCGTGCCAGTCGGCCATCTGCGACGACTGGCTCGACCTCCGCTCACCCGCGCCGGACGCGGACGTGCGAGCGATTGCCGCGAAGACCACCAGCATCGAGTCGTTCCTCGAGTCGCGGTGGGGGAGTCATCCGCGGACACCGGTCTGGGACGACACGCCAGAAACCTCCGGCGAGGATGTGCTCTATCACGGCCACTGCCACGCCAAGGCGCTCTGGGGCAACGATGCGCACACCGGCGCGTTGCAACGAGCCGCCGGTGGCCGACTCCGAGTGCTCGACTCGGGCTGCTGCGGCATGGCGGGCGCGTTTGGCTACGCGGCTTCCCGCTACGACCTCTCTATGCGGATCGGCGAGATGACCCTGCTGCCCGCGGTGCGCGACCGAGCACCGGGCTCCGCGGTGCTCGCGGCAGGCACCTCCTGCCGGCACCAGATCGCCGAGGGTGCCGGAGCGCACGCGCTGCACCCTGTGGAGTGGCTGGCTTCGAGGCTCGCGGGCGAGCAGCCTTGACTTCGTGAGAGTCGGCGGCTCGACCGGAGTTGCAGTCCTGGTCAGTCGCTCTCGATCTCGGTGCGTGCATCGCCGTCGTAGCGGTAGACCTTGCCTTCTTCCTCCGACTTGCAGACCTTGTGCGTCCCGTCGCAGAACGGCATGTTCTTGGAGATGCCGCAGGCGCAGATGAACATCGGCTTGCCGACGGGGAAGTCTTCCGGCTCGATGCGGTAGGGTCCGGTCTTTTCGTGGCGGATGATTCGGGCCATGGGGAGGGTCTTTCGGGGTCCGGGCGAGGGCGTTGATGCGGGAGGAGAGCGCCGAGCTTAGACGGGGCTCTCGAGCGATTGCACAATGCTGGTGAGGATGTGTTCCGACGCGGTGAGCTCGGCACCCTCCGGTGTGGCCCGGGGCACGATCCGGTGCGAGCAGACCGCGTGGATGTTGTCGAGCACGTCCTCGGGGATCACGTAGTCCCGGTTGTGGAACAGCGCCGTCGCGCGCGCAGCCTGCGCCAGCGCAAGCGACCCACGGGGCGAGAGCCCGAGCCGCAGCCGGTCGTCGTCCCGTGTCGCGGCCGCGAACCCGACGATGTAGTCGAGAATCGCGTTGTCGATCTTCACCTCGTCGGTCTTGGCCTGCAGCGCGACCAGTTCCTCGCCCGAGATCACCGGCTCGACGCCGTCGAGCACCGTGGTTGCCGGACGGGTGTTGAGGATCTGCCGCTCGTGCTCGGGCTTGGGGTATCCGAGGCTCAGCCGCATGAGGAACCGGTCGAGCTGGTTCTCGGGCAGCGGGTAGGTGCCCTCAAAGTCGTACGGGTTCTGCGTCGCGATGACCATGAAGGGCGGCTCGAGGGTGTGCTGTGTCCCGTCGATGGAGACCCTCGCCTCGCTCATGGCCTCGAGCAGGGCGGTCTGGGTTCGGGGGGTCGTCCGGTTGATCTCGTCGGCGAGGATGAAGTTCGCGAAGATCGGGCCCCGCCGGAAGACGAACTCTCCCGTGTCCCGGTTGTAGATGGTCACGCCCAACAGGTCCGCCGGGAGCATGTCCGGCGTCAGCTGCACCCGGCTGAACGAACACTCGACGCTTTTGGCGATCGAGGCCGCGAGAATGGTCTTGCCCACCCCGGGGACGTCCTCGATCAGAATGTGCCCCCGGGCGAGCATGCAGCAGATCACGCGGTCGATCGCGGCGTCGTTGCCGATAAACACACTGGCGATGGACGCTCGGAGCCGTCCGATGGATGGATTGATCTTCATGGGCTGGTGGCTGGTTCCTCGCCCCCCGCGAGTGGTCGCGGAGTATACCGGTAGGGCCCCGACGCGGCACGATATGATCCCCATGAGGCCCGGTGCTGCTGGGGGCGAGCCGAAGGCCGAGGAGAGTTGACGCGTTGCCGGAGCATGATGGCCAAGCCCGACCACCGGTCACACCGCCGGACGTGACCGCGAAGCCCGGTGGAGCGGACCGCGAGGCCGAGCCGCCGATCGTGCACGAGTTGACCGGACCTCTCCGGTGCGTCGCGTGCCGGTACGAGCTCCGCGGCCTGAGCATCAAGGGCAACTGCCCCGAGTGCGGGCTGCCCGTTCGGGCGACGCTCCTGAGCATGGTTGATCCTCATGCGCTCGAGCTGCAGCCGATCGAGCGGCCGCGACTGGTGGCGGTCGGTCTCCTGTGCTGGGCGTTCGGCGGGGTGGCGGCGTTGGTCTTCGGGCTGGTGGCGTGGGTGAGTGCGCTCATCGACGGCGGGGTGCACGAAGCGCTTCGCACCAATCTTGTGCTCGGCGGGGCGCTGTCGCTCTGTGCCTCGGGCCTGGGTGCTCTGGCCATTATCCGACCCCACGGGGGGATCCCCCGTCGTCGGATCATCGCGGCGAGTGTCGCGATCCTGCTCTACCCGGTAGCGTTCAGGCTGTACGTTGATGTCGTGCTCTACGCGGCACCGGCCTCGGGCGCATCGCTTCTGGCGGTCTGGTCGGAGGGGGCCGAGCCGATGTGGTGGCGGGCCGAGCGTCTCGGCCTTTGGCTCGCGCTCGCGGTGGCGACGTGGCTGCTCCGCCCGAACCTCCGGCTGCTGGCCTCGCGTTCGCTCGTGCTCCGGTCGAGGAGGGTGGACCGCCAGACCATCGCGGCGACTGTTGCCGCGATGCTGATCGCCGCTGCGGGGGACGGGATCGGCTTGACCGTCGGGCTGGTTGGTGATTGGGGGGCGACGCTGACGCTGTTCGCCGAGGTGTTCGTGGGGCTGGGCATGGTGCTGCTCGTGCTGGGCATGTCCGGTGTGGCGATCGACACGGTGCGGCTGCTGCCGGCGGTGCTGCAGCGGCCTCTGACCATGTCGGATCTCGTCGCCGACGATCCCCGGGAGGCCACGGCGTGACCAGCGAAGAGCGGGACCGGTTCGACGCACTTTTGGTGGGCGTGCTCGAGGCGCTGCCCGGTCAGGTGGTCGCCCTGCTCGAAGAAGTGCCGCTGATCGTCCTCGACGAGCCCACGCCAGAGATCCTGCGTTCACTCGAGGTGCCCGAGGAACTCTGGGAGGAAGAGTCGCGTACGCTTTGCGGCCTGCATTCCGGGCACTCGCTGCTCGAGCAGAGCGTCGAGATCTCGGGCGAACTGCCCGAACAGATGCACCTCTTTCGGCGCGGCACGGTGCACGCGGCCGGGGGGTGGCTCGACGAGGAGGCACTCGTCGAGGAAATACGAATCACGGTCCTCCACGAGATCGGGCACCACTTCGGTCTCGACGAGGAAGACCTCGAACGGCTCGGGTACGGCTGACGCGTTCGGCTGGCACAATAGAAGGAGTGTCCGATGAGGAGCAACGCAAGAGGCAGAGGAGTCCTGGCCGCGGGCGCGGCGGTGGTGATGATGCTCGGGGGTGCCGCGGGTGCCCAGACCGATGTCGCCATGATGGAGATCGAGGGCGGCCTCTCCGAGCAGCCCAGCCCGCTGGCGTGGCTCCAGTCGTCCGGCTCGTTCACGACGCTCGCCGAGGTCGTCGAAGCGCTGCACGGTGTCGCCGAGAGCAACCGCACCGACGCGCTGGTCATCCGGCTCAAGGACGCCGCGCTCTCGACGAGCCAGATCGAAGAGATCGGCGGCGTCATCCGCAAGGTCCGCGACAGCGGCAAGCGCGTCCACGTGTTCGCCGAGAACTACGGCAACGGGGAGCTTCTCCTCGGCTCCTACGCCGACGAGACGATCTTGCAGGCCGGCGGCGCGATCTCGCTCAGCGGGCTGCACATGGAGGAGATGTTCCTCAAGGACACGCTCAGCTGGATCGGTGTCCGGGCGAACATGGTGCAGGTCGGCGACTACAAGGGTGCCAACGAGATGTACATGCGCAGCCAGCCCAGCGAGGCGTGGGACCAGAACATCAATCAGCTGCTCGACAGCATGTACGGCGGCATGCGTACGACGCTGAAGACCAATCTTGCGTTGAGTGACGCCGAGCTCGACGCCGCGATGGAGTCCGGCTGGCTGACCGGCGGCGATGGCGCTGTCGAATCCGGGCTCATCGACGCGGTGGTCGATCTGCCGCTGCTCACCGAGCACCTCGAGGACGCCTACGGCGACGAGATCGCCTGGTCCGACGTCGAGCCCGACGCGAGCATGAAGATCGACCCGGCCAACCCCTTCGCCATGCTCCGGATGCTCACCACCCCGCCGGACCACTCGCCCAAGGGCGACACCATCGCCGTGCTCAACATCGTCGGCACGATCGTGGACGGCGAGTCGGTCGCCGGTGGCCTGCTCGGCGGCGAGTCCGTCGGCAGCCGGACCATCCGCCGCGCGCTCGAAGACATCCTCGCCGAGGAACTGATCAAGGGCGTCGTGGTCCGCATCGACTCACCCGGCGGCTCGGCCATCGCCAGCGAGGTGATGTGGCAGGGACTCCGTCGCGTCGGTGCCGAGAAGCCCGTCTGGATCAGCGTCGGATCGATGGCGGCCTCCGGCGGGTACTACACCGCCGTGGGCGGTGAGAAGATCTACGTCAACCCCTCCAGCATCGTCGGGTCGATCGGTGTCGTCGGCGGCAAGTTCTCCATGGGCGAGCTCTACGACAAGCTGCACATCAACATCGTGGAACGCTCGCGCGGGCCGCGAGCGGGGCTCTTCTCATCGGTTTCGCCCTGGAGCGAGAGCGAGAGTGAGTTTGTCCGCGCCAAGATGGCCGAGACCTACCAGTTGTTTGTGTCGCGGGTCGAAGCCGGCCGCCCGGGCATGGATATCTCCAAAACCGCCGAGGGCCGTCTCTTCACCGGCGACCGCGCGATCGCGCTGGGTATGGCCGACGAGATCGGCTCACTCGACGACGCAGTGACCGATTTGGCCGCGTCGCTTGGGCTGTCCCGCTACGACGTCATGAACTACCCGGGGCCGAAGAGCTTCGACGAGGTCATCAGTGAGGCGCTCGGTGGCTTCCTGCAGGCTCCGACGAGTTCGCAGCTCGGTGCCGCGGCCGCGGTGCGCGAACTGCTCGGCGAACGCGCCTGGTGGCAGGTGTCCAACGCCGGCCGGGCTCTGCTCAACTTCCGCCAGGAGCCCGTGCAGGCGGTGATGCCGCAGGTCATGCTCTTCGACTGAGTCCCGCGGGTGATCTGCCCGCCATCTTCCATCAGCCAAACGCCAGACGAGCCCCGGGCGCGAGCCCGGGGTTCTCTGTTGCGTGACACCTGCGCGAGCCGGGATTATCGCGCCGCCGCCAAGTACAAGACCCCGAGCTTGCGCCCGGGGCTTGTAAGAGGTCGAATCGTGTCGGCTGACGGTGGCCTGCTCTCCGGCTGCCAATGCGCCGGGTCGGTCAGTCCGGTTCCCTTCAGCCGGCCTCGGCCCGCGGGTGCGCGTCCTTGTACGCGTCCTGCAGCCGCTGGCTCGACAGATGTGTGTACACCTGCGTCGTGCTGAGTGACTGGTGTCCGAGCAGCTCCTGCACGCTCCGAAGATCGGCGCCGTTGTCGAGCAGGTGCGTGGCGAAGCTGTGGCGAAGGGTGTGCGGGCTGATGCTCGGATCAAGCCCCGCCTCGCGGAGGTACTTGTCGAGCTTGCGGCGGACCGAGCGAGAGCTGAGCCGCCCGCTGTGCTTGTTCAGGAACAGTGGGGCCTGGTGGCGGTTCTCGCCCTGCCAGACCTGCGAGTGCTTGGCGTCGGCGTTGACCATCTCGATGTAGGACGCGATCGCTGCGAGAGCGTGGGTGCCCAGAGGCACCAGGCGTTCTTTCTTGCCCTTGCCCCGCACCCGCAGCGCCTCGCCCGGCACGTCCAGGTCGGTGACGTTCAGGCCGACGAGTTCGCTGACGCGGATACCCGTGGAATAGAGCGTCTCGAGCATCGCGCGGTCGCGCCGGCCGAGCACATCGGCCTGGCTCGGGCTTGAGAGCAGCTTCTCGACCTGCTCCACCGTGATCGCCTTGGGCAGCCGCTTGCTCTGCCGCGGTGTGCGGATCAGGGTCATCGGGTTCGTCGCGGTGAGGCCGCGTCGCTCGCCCCACTTGTAGAACGAGCGGAGCGTGGCGATCTTGCGAGCCATCGTCGCGGCAGAGTACTGCTCCTCCGAAAGATGGGCGAGGAACTGCCGGATCAGATCTGCATCGGCACCGCACACCATCTCGGTGATCGTCTTGGGGCCGATCGAACCGACGACCTCGGCTCCGGCATTGCCGGACGCGGCTTCCCGTCTGGCGAGCGCATCGCGTTCGGCCTGATCGTTGAGCTCGATGCCCGCGGTATCGCAAAGGAACTCGACGTACTGCCGAAGGTCCGCCCCGTAGCACCGGGCGGTGTAGGGACTGAAGTGGCGCTCGTCGGTGAGGTAGGAGGCAAAGGCTTGGGTGATCGGCAGTGTCGACATCTTCAATCTCCGGTTGGCTACCCGCGGTGCGGGGCGATTCGTCCTACAGGTGGTGTCCCGAGTCTGGTCGTGCGTCGTGAGAGGTGCCCGGCGCGGGCCAGGCGTCGAGCCGTCGGGCCAGGATGGCCGCGTCGGCCAGATCCAGGCCCCCCTGACCCTTCAGGGCCGCCTTGGCGACCGCCGTGACCAGTGAGCGTTCTTCGCCCCGATGGCAGCTGAAGCGCCATCGGTGCCGGCCGTGCACGAGCGTGACCACACGCAGCGCGTCCTGCGCGTCGTCGTGGTTCGGGTTGTCGTGTCCTGGCGTCCGTGCCACGTGATCTGCTCCGGTCGGCCCGTAGTGTTGGGTCGGCTCGGAGCCGATCCCTAGGGCGTGGGGGGGTCTTCTGCGATGGCCAGCGGGGCGAGGCGTTGGTGCTCTTGTTCCACAAGAGCCGCCACGAGATGCTGGGCCGCGAACTGCGTGTACAGATCCATGCTCGCGGTGTAGCGTTTCCAGCCCAGGGACGAGACCGGGTCGTGCCGGCCCTCGGCATACGTTCGGAGTGCGGTCAGCACCCCGTGGTCCCGGGCGTTGAGGTTGGCGCTCACGACCGCCGTCGGTCGGTCGCTCAAGGACGCCCGAGGCGTCTGGGTCTCGGTCGGAGCGGCGCTCAGCGTTCTGGGGTCCAGCGTCGCGCCGGCGTCCCCCGAGTCCATCGCCGACGTCCTGGCGTACAGGGCAAGCGACATCCCGATCGTCGGGGGGTCGTACGGGTCGTAGGAAGTGATGGTTCCGAGGATCACCCCGTCGACACCCATCGCCTCCGCGAGCTGCCGCACCTGGTCCGGCGTCTGCACGCCCTTCATGTCAAGTGCGTGCATCGCCTGCAGGGTGCGGTTGAGGGGCACGGCCCGGACGCCGACCACTTCTTCGGCGGCCGCGACGAGCTTGTCGCTGACGACCAGGGGGTCGACCAGCTCCGTGCCCGACTCGTTCGAGAGCGGGATCACCGCCCAGAGCACCTCGCCGAGCGAGGCGTCGTAGGGGGCCTGGGTCACCTTTGGGGGCGTGAGCTCGTCCTGCTTCCGGAGGCCTTCGCATCCGAGGAGGGAGACGAGGGAAACCGCGAGCGCAAGAACGGCGCACCGCACCGGTGTGGTATTTGCAAGCATGGTCTGTGCACTTGTCATGGCGTCCTGCCGTGGGTTTGACGCGAGGATTCCACCATCGCGACGCAAGTTCCGGACCGGTGTGTTTCAACCGGCACCGGCAGTTGTTTGATCGGCGGTCAGACGCTCCGGTCTGCACACCCGAGAGAGGTTTCGGTCACTCCCCTGTGGGCACGTTGGCGTAGGGCAGAGAGGGGCTCAGACCGGCGGCGTACATCGCCTCTCCGGCGTCGATCGACCAGATGTTGTCATTGCCCGTCCGGGTCGAAACGAAGTAGATCTTCCCGTCGCTGCCCCAGGCCGGCATCAGGTCGGAGGCCCCGCCGGTGGTCAGGCTGACCCGCGTCGAGCCGTCGGCGGACATCATCCAGAGGTCGCTGTCGCCGAACCGGAGCGAGTCGATCGACTGCACGGCCCCGGGCTGCTCGACCGACGCGAACACGATGTACGCACCGTCCGGCGACCACGTGGGGTTGATGTAGGCGGTCGTCGCGCTCCCGGCCATCTGGCTGGGGCTGCCGACGTCGCCGTCCTTGTACTCAAGCGTCCAGATGCCGAAGGCCCGGTCGCCCCGCTCGGCGGAGCGCTGGTAGAGCAGCAGATCGCCGCCCGTCGGCCCCGTCCCGGGCTTCGGGCACCACTCCGGGAACAGGCCGTAGCCGATGAAGTGGGGGGTCGCGGTGTTCGAGACCTCCGTGACCCAGATCTCCCACTTGCCCGAGCTGCTGCCGAGCTTGGAGAAGGCCAGGCGGGTGCCGTCGGGCGACCAGCTCGGATGCAGCTCCGCGTTGGGGCTGGAGGTGATCTGCACCGGGCGGCCGCCGGCCACGGGCATGACGTAGATGTTCCAGTTGGACAGGCGATCGCTCGCGAACGCGATCCAGGCACCGTCAGGGCTGATCGAGGGCATCACATCCCGCGCGGGGTCATTGGTGAGCTGGGTGATCACCTTGCTGCCCGTCCGCTTCAGATAAATGTCGGCGTTGAGGTTGTGCTGGGTGCTGGCGAAGACCATGTAGCGGCCGTCCGCCGAGATCGTCGGGTCGAAGTCGGCACCCTGCTCGGCCGTGGTCACCCGAGAGACGTCCGCCGAATCCGGCGAGGCGGTCATCGGGATCGGATCGGCCGGCAGAGAAGCGGGCGAGGCCCAGGCGACCTCGTCGTCGCCGAAGAGCGACAGCTCAGCCGCCACCGGGGACGGTGCGGGGGTCTCGACGACCGGCTGCGGCGCGGGCTTGACGGTGGTTGAATGGCTGTGGCAGCCGGAAAGCACCGCGGCACTCATCCCCGCCGAGAACAGGAGCAGCGCTGCAGGTGTGGTCCGAGCGTGACGTGCGGGGGCTTCGGCGTGCATGGGATCTCCCGAGTGCGCGTGGTGCTCGGGGGCGGCCGCCGATGGGCCAGACCCTCCCGGGCTGCAGGCCTCATCGACCCGCCGGGAGGGCGTATTCAGTCCAGTAACTTGATTCGCGCGAGTTTCTTCGGGCCAGCGAGATTCCCGGCCCGGGGCTCGATCACCTACTCGGCCGATTCGCGCCCGATGATCGCCGGCGAGTCGCAGGGGCGTTCCCAGCGAGCCCCGCGGGGTGCACCCGCCGACTCGAGGTGCGCCAGGTACATCGAGAGCGAACGGTCCGTGAACGAGCCCAGGTACTCGCGGCTCGCCGTCGGGTTGAGGGCCATGATCCGCTGGACCAGCCCGAGACGGTCGAGGGCCCGGGGGTCCGACTCCGCGGCAGATTCGGTCGTCGAGGTCACGGACTTGGTCTCGGTACGGCGGAGCAGCAGTTGCATCGGGTCGGCCTCCTCGGCGGGTCTTCGGTCGCGGCGTGCAGGTCCGATCGACGCGCAAAGGACGACGCGCACAGCCTGTAACGCCGGCGGACCTTGCGCATCCGGGGCACGCGCGAGGCACATTCCTGCGCCTGCCACAAGGACTGGGTGTCGGGCAACGCCCGGCCTCGACTCGTGGTGGTGGGCCCGCGCCGAAAGTTTTTTTGGGACCTTCTCGGTCTGCGCGGGAGGTCTCCGGTTCCGCCGAGCCGGGCGGGCCTCTCCGCCCTATCCTGTGAGCCTCTCTGGAAGGAGCCGACAGATGGCCGCACCCGCCGAAGCCAACCTCCCGATCGACCACCCGGCCCTCACCCGTGTGAAGGCGGCCTACAGCGACCGCAGACTCCGCGCGACTCGGTTCCGGGGCCAGGTCACGCTCATCGTCGAGCCGGCCGACCTGCACGCCATCATGCAGTTCTTGCGGGACGACGAGGCCTGCGACTACAACTTCCTCTCGGATGTGACTGCGGTGGACTACCTGCAGTATCCCCAGGCGATGCCCGGCAGGTTCGGCGTGGTCTACAACCTGCTGAGCCACAGCCGCGACGACCGGCTGCTGGTCAAGACCTTCGTCGACCCCTCCATCCCCACCGACGGCATCGAGCCCGACCCGGCGCTCATCGTCGATTCGGTGACCGACATCTGGCCCGGCGCCGAATGGACCGAACGCGAAGTGTTCGATATGTTCGGGATCCGTTTCCGAAACCACCCCGACCTGCGGCGGATCCTCACGTGGGAGGACTACCCCGCCCATCCGCTCCGCAAGGACTACCCGCTTCGCGGCCGCGGCGAGCGGGAGAGCTACCGAGTGGTGGACCGCACGTCCTCCTGATCCGTCTGACCGGTCGCTTGTCGCCTCGGATATGTCGGACCAGATGAGCCCGGGGCCTATTCGGACACGAATATGGTGATTGGCCGGGTCCGCATACCTGAGAAAACGCTCTTGCAATCCGTTGCTCTCTCCTGCATCATGAGAGCCTCGACGGGGATTCCCCCGTGCCGCGCGATGTCGCGTGGGGTTGGATTTGTGGACATGTGAAGGAGAGTTGCTATGAGGAGTTCGCTCGTCAGGGCCGCCATCTGCGTGGTCCCAGTTCTGTTTGTGGGTCAGGCCGCGACGGCCCAGATCATTCATCCGCTGGAGGGTCTCGACCCCTCCGGATTCAACACCAACAACCCGAGTTCATGGTTCCGCGGCTACGAGTTCACGGTGGCAGGTGACGGCGTGACCGCCGTCGAGATCGGCATGCGGACCCCCGCCTCGGGCGAGGCCGTGACGCTGCAGATCTGGGATGTGAACTCGCAGACGCTGCTCACGTCCACCTCGGCCAGGACCCACGGCAACTCGTGGCAGTACTACGACGTCCCCGACGTCGCCCTCGCCAACGGTGGCACCTACGTCGTCGGCATCCTCGCGCAGAACAACAACGCGAACTACTTCTTCGCCAACGGTCTCGGCGGCGAGTGGTACCCGACCGGCGTGATCAACTACAACACGATGCGGTTCAACGGTGGTGACGGTTCGTTCCCGACCCTCACCCTCGACGGCTACCACTACGGCGTCGTTGACCTCGGCTACACCATCCCCGCCCCGGCGAGCGCCGTGCTGCTCGCGATGGGCGGCCTCGTCGCCGCGCGTCGCCGCAGGGCTTGAGTGACTACGCCGCGGCTCGTCTGATTCGCGGCCACCACGCAAACGAACCGCCCGGCCTTGCGGCCGGGCGGTTTTTCTGTCGACTGTATCTTGAGAGTGCTAAGGCGCGGCGACTCAGCGGGGAATCACGACCGTGCTCGGGTCGACCACGTCCACGCGGTCGCTGAGCAGGTCCCAGATCAGCGCCGATGCCGTCATCGGCGAGCCGGTCTGCCGGTCCAGGATCCGCACGGTGCCGAACCCCTCGGCCAGCGCCCGCGCGATCCCCGCATCTGGGTCATACTCCACAACGTCGGCGGTGAGCTCCTGCGTGTCGGTGCGCAGATAGACGTTCTCCGTCGCGATCGCCGACCGGAGGCCGCCGAAGAGGTCCTCCGGATCGTCGCCCTCGCTTGGCGCAAAGTTGATCCGCAGCCGCATCGATTCGAGGATCGCCTTGGAACCGTCCCGCGTGTTGGTGTGGCTCATCTGCACGCTGTCGAGCATCTCGGCCTGGCCCAGCCCGCGGTCGGCGTGGAGCGAGCCGGCCCAGTCAAACAACGCCGCCCCACGCTGATCTCCCTCGGCCGACGGCGCATCGGGTGCCTCGTCGGTGGGCACGCGCAGGTCGGCGACAAACAGCCTTCCACGCCCGGGGACGTTCAGCGTCCCCGCGGAGTTGTCTGAGATGATCTCCGTGCCGCTCAGGCGGAACGCTCGCTCGAGCGGCGGCTCGGACTCCGATGCGTCGGTCGGGCTAGGCAGGGGCTCGACGAAGCGCGCCGACTCGACGGTCGCGAGGTCCTCTCCCAGGCCCAGGTACGCCGCGCTGGCGGCATAGACCGTGCGGATCGGCCGGTCCTGTCCGCCGAGTGCGTCGAGACCCTCCTCACCGCCGTCGCCCGCCGTGACCGACGCCGACTCGGCCGCCGCGGGTTCGAGCTCTACACGCAGTTCGGCCGCAATGATGGCCTCGCGCGTCCAGGGATCGGGGCGGTTGATCGCCCGCACCTCGCCCGCGGCCTCGAGCAGTCCGGAAGCGTCGTCAAACGCCATGCCCTCGGTCCACTGCGCGGTGACCCGCGTGGCGGTGTCGCCCTTGCCCGCGCTGTGGTCGAACGAGCCCGGGCCGGCAACGATCGCGGTTCGCTCGAGCCCTCGGAGCGTGACCGATTCGCCCTTGATAACGGTCGGCCCGCGGGCGACGTGCGCGAGCGAACCCTCGTGCTGGACCTCGAGCAGTTCGGAGTCGAGGTCGGCGAACAGGCGTTCGCCGCGGAGCTCGATCTGGTCGGTGTAGCGGCGGAACCGGACCGCGCCGTCGCCCCATGCCTTGACGACCTCGAGGCCGCCACCCTCCTGCGTGCGCAGCGTGGCGTAGAGGTGCTCTGCGTCGACCTTGGCGGTCCGGTCGCGGAAGCTCGCGCGGCCCTGTGCGTCGAAGGATGTGGGTTGCGGCTCGTCGGTGTTGGGCGCGAACGCGACGTCGAGCGCATCGCACGTGCCGCCGTTGCCCTGCCCGTCGCTCAGGCTGACGGTGTCGCGGGCGATGAGGCGGCGCAGCTTGGAACCGCCCGAATCCCCGATGTCGAAGTAGGCGTGCAGGAAGTCGGACTTGAGCGTCGAGTCAGCGTCGGAGGCGACCACGCTGCCCTCGCAGATCACCTCGCGCAGCTCGCCGGTGACGCGACCGTCCCGGGCTGCGAACCGGAGCGTGGTCCGCTCGCGCGCATCGAGCTTGCTCACCTTGTCGTTGGCGACCACGCCGAACGGCCCCGGCACGAGGCCGTCGCCGGTCCCGAGATTGAGCTCGAGCCGCCCCATCGTGGCCCGACCCATCGTCGGCGAGGTCAGGAAGACGCTGCTCTCCTGGGAGGGGCCGCTGAGGACGAGTCGCTGCGTTGTGAACCCGTACTCCACCGTCGCTGCCCGGCCGCTCGCGTCGGAGGCCCGATCGGCGAACGTCACAACGCCGCTGCGCTCGGCGGTAAACCGTGCGAGAAGGTCGTTCTTGGCGAGTTCGTCCGGCTCAAGCGAGAGCGGCTTGATCTCCAGCAGGCCCGACCACCGCAGCACCGCGTCCTCGGAGATGGGCGTGACCTCCGCTTCCGTCCCGTCCGCGGTCTCGGCGTTCGGCGCACCCGCTGGCTGCGAACGAGAAGGTGCTTGTTGTTCCGAATCCGTCGACGCGAGCGCGTCGTCTTTTGCACTATCCGGCCGCGCCGCGTCCGGGCGTTCTGATGCGTCTGCTGATTCCGAACGCGTGGGCGTAATCTCGACGCTTGCGATTGCGCCCTCGGGCAGGGCGTTATCGATCGTTCTGGCAAAGAGATCCAGACGATCGCTCGCGATGTTGTGTCCCGCTCGGTCGAGCCGAACGTTGTCGCGCATCACAGCCTGATAGAGCGTCACGACGGGCGGCGGTGGCAGGGGTGCCGGCTCGGCCTCGGCGATCGCCGCGCCTTCAGCGTTCCGTCTGCCCGTTCCGTCGCGCGAAGCCGCGGCCGCCGATTGTTCAGCAGCCGGCACCGGCTCGGGCTCCGCAGGGTCCTCGACCGCGAACGCGGTGAGCACGCCGCCCTGACGCACTGTCAGCAGTTCCAGCCTCTCAAGCGTCTGGTTGATCAGCAGCTTGGCATCCCCCGCCCGGAACTCGTACCCCGGCGAGGACAGCACGAAGGGCTCGGTCGTCGAGACCTCGCCCAGCGTCGCGTCAAACGTGAGCGATTCGCCCGTCCACGTCATCGAGGGCTCGTCGTGGTCCGGGTCGGGCTTGCCCCCGTCCAGCGGCACGCTGAACAACCTGACAACGACATTGCTGCGGAGCGTCCCGGTCTCCGGCGTCTTGGTGCGGTCCGGCATCACCATCGTGCCGCGCTCGGCGCGGATGTGCGCCACGCGCCCGTCGTCCAGATAGAACGTCGCTCGCGGCTGCGTCACCTCGTACCGCTGGGCTTGCAGCGGCGTGATGGTCTCCGAGCGGAACTCGGCCGAGACGCGATCCCGGTTGTCCCGGTCCATGACCTGGATCTGCAGCCCCTTTGCCCCGGAATCCTCCCCGAGCAAGCTGCCGTCGGCGCCGCTGGCAAACGCCCCATCGGTCTCCGGACCGCCCCCGCTCTGCGGCGCGGTCATCGCGCGGATCAGGATGACGCCTACCGCGAGCACACAGACCAACGCCGCACCGACAGCCACATAGAACCCGATCGGACGAGATGCCTTGGCGGTTGGTGTCATAGGTGGGGATCGTATCGCGCCCGGTCTCCCGGCGGTTCAGGCGGTTGGCTCGGCAGATCGGCCCTGTTCGCCCCGCACCAGACGCATCGCGATCAGGTCCTGCACGTCCAGCACGCCCACGGGCTTGCCCGACGCGTCGATGATCGGGATTTCGTCCACGCGACGCTCCCGGGTCAGCAGCACCGCGTCGCGGACCAGCGCCGTCTCGGCCAGCGAGACCGGCGAGCGGGTCATGACCGACGCGATCGGCTCGCGCATCCACTCGCCCGGGCCCTGCTCAGAAAGCTTCCGCCGCAGATCGGCGTCCGTAAAGATCCCCGTCAGCCTGCCGCCGGCGTCCACGATGAGCACCGCGCCCGCTCTGCGTCCCGGACCCACGCCGATCGCCTCGAGGATCGGCGTCGCTTCGCTCACCGTCGGGCAGTTGGGGCCGATGCGGATCCGCAGGATGTCGCCCACCGGCCGCAGCAAGCCGCCGAGCGTGCCGCCGGGGTGCCGTTCGGCAAAGTCGGCATCGGTGAAGCACCGCCGTCTTGCAGCCGCGAGCGCGAGCGCGTCGCCCAGCACCAGCGTGGCGGTCGAGGAGGCGGTGGGGGCCTCGGGGCCTTCGCCGGCTTCTTCAAACTCGCCCAGGTGCAACGCGACCGTCGCGAGGCGTTCAAGGCTGCTCGGGGCGCGGCCGCCGCCGTTCGGGTCGTCCGAAGGCGGTGTCCCGCCGGTGATGCTGATGATCGGCAGCTTGTCCTGCCGCAGGATCGCCGCGAGGTTGACCACTTCGTCGGTCTCGCCCGAGCGGCTCAGGCAGATGACCGTGTCGGTCCGCCGGAACCGCCCCAGGTCGCCGTGCGCCGCCTCGGCCGGGTGGACCGGGTGGGAGGGGATGCCAAGCGACGCCAGCGTCGCCGAGATCTTCGCCCCGATCAGCCCGCTCTTGCCCAGGCCGGTGACCAGCACAGTGCCCCCCGCCTCGGCGCAGGCGACCAGCAGCGAGACCGCCTCCACGAACGAGCCGTCGAGCAGGTCCGCCGTCGCCCGGATCGCCCCGACCTCCGCGGCGTAGACACGCCGGGCATACGCCAACTCGTCCTGCGCGGCCGCGTCGGGGGCCGGCGGGGTCGTTGACGCGGCCCGGGTGCTGGTGGGCGTGCCCGAGGGGCTGGCTGGGGTGGACGATGATGCCATGGACAAGGGTAGAGCCTCTCGCCTGAGCGAGAGGCCGGCCGGCCGAGGCTCGGGAACGCGCGTCAAACTGGGCGGGAAGCGACGCAATCCGGGAGGAGTGGTGTCCAGTTGGTCATGGGTAGTGGCGATCCGCCCAACTCGCACTGGCGGGGCCAGAAAGCCCCCGCCCCGTATACTCCGGTCACCCCCCGGAGGCCGCGATGACGACGACCGAGCCCGCGATGGGCAACAAGGAGTACACCGTCCGGCTCGAGGCCTTCGAGGGGCCGATCGACCTGCTGTACTTTCTGATCCGGCGGGCGGAGGTGGACATCACCGACATCCCCATCGCGACGATCGCCGACCAGTACATGGCCTATCTCGACGGGATCGACCGGGTGGACATCGACCGGGCGGGCGAGTTCCTGCTGATGGCCGCGACGCTGACGGAGATCAAGTCGCGGATCCTCGGGGCCGAGGCCGCGGGCGAGCGGGACGAGGGGGCCGACCAGACCGATCCCTCCGACGAGCCCGACCCGCTGGCCGAGCTGGTCGCTCAGCTGCTGGAGTACAAACGCTTCCGCGACGCGGCCGACTCGCTCGAGAAACGCTTCGACACCTGGAGTAAGCGCCACCCGGCCGGCCGCACCGGCTACGACACCGAGCAGATCCGCACCATCATGGCCGAGGAGCGCGAGCTGGACATCGAGGACCTGTCGGTCGTCGATCTCGTCGAAGCCTTCACGCGGATCTGCGACACGATCAACTTCGAACGGCTCGGCGAGCACGAGGTCGTCTCCGACGAGACGCCCATCGAGCTCTACGCCGAAGACATGGTTGACACCCTGCGCCGGGGTGCCGGAGAGGGCAAGGAGACGATGACGCTCCGCTCACTCTTCGTCGGCCGCCCGCGGCACGAGATGCTGGGCCTCTTCCTCGCGCTGCTGGAGCTGGTCCGCAACCGGCGGGTCAGCGTGAAGCAGGACAAGGAGTCGGGCGAGATCGTGCTGGGGCTGCGGGAAGAGGCGGCTGAGAACCTGTAGCGGCGACCGGCATCGGCCGTTCGGACGAAAGGTTCGTCTTATCGCAGCTTGGCGAGGAAGGCCTCCAGCCGGTCCATCCCCGCGTTGATCTGTTCCTCGCTGCACGCAAACGAGATCCGCACGCACTTCTCGCCGCACCCGCCGAAATCCTCGCCGGGGACAAACGCGACGTGGGCCTCCTCGAGCAGCGCCTCGCTGAACTGCAGCGCCGAGTTGATCGGCTTGCCGCCGCCGGAAGTGGTGCCGAAGAACTTCGAGACATCGGGGAAGGCGTAGAACGCTCCGGTCGGCTTGGGGCAGATGATGCCCTCGATGGCGTTGAGTCGTTTGTGGATGACCTCCGCGCGGGCGGCGAACGCCCGGCGCATCTGCTCGACCTCGCCGTCGCACTCGGCGATCGCCGTGCGGATCGCCGGGTAGAGAAACGACGTGATGCACGTGGTCATCTGTCCCTGCAGCGTCCCCATCGCCTTGATGAGCGTCTTGCCAAACTCACCCGGCATCGCCGCATAGCCGATCCGCCATCCGGTCATCGAGTACGCCTTGCTCATGCCATTGAGCGTGACCACCCGGTCGGCGATCTCCGGCACCGAGCCGATCGAGAAGTGCTCGATCCCGCCGTAGACGATCTTCTCGTAGATCTCGTCGGACATGACGACGAGGTCCGGCGCCACCGTCGCCGCAGCCTCGGCGACGACCGCCGCCAGGGCCCGCAGCTCGTCCGGCGAATACATCGTGCCGCACGGGTTGCTCGGGCTGTTGAGCATCAGCAGGCGCGACCGCGGCGTGATCGCGTCCCGCAGCTGGTCCGGGGAGATCTTGAAGTCGGTCTCCGGCCCCGTCGGCAACTCGACGACCCTGCCGCCGGCCATCTGGGCGATCGGGGCATAGCTGACCCACGCCGGCACCGGGATGATGACCTCGGCCGCGTCGTCAACGGGCTCCGGCGGGTCGAGCAGGCAGTGGCAGCAGATGTAGAGCGAGTGCTTCCCCCCCGCCGAGATCGCGACGTGGTCGGCGGTCAGGCCCGGGATGCCGTTCTCGCGGACGAGCTTGTCCGCGATCGCCCCGCGGGTCTTCGCGTCGCCGAGGGTCGGCATGTATTTGGTCTGCCCGGCCAGCAGGGCGTCGATCGCGGCCTGCTTGATCGGCTGAGGGGTGTCGAAATCGGGTTCACCCAGGGAAAAGCTCAGGACATCGATCCCCGCTTCCTTCATCGCCTTGGCCTTGCCGCCGAACGCGACGGTGACCGACGGGTTGATGGATCTGACGCGTGCCGAGGTCGAGAGTCGGGTGGTGGCGGGGCTCATGGCCGAACAGTACCCGCAGAATCGCGCCTGAGGGGGTCAAAACGGGGGCGAGCCGGCCAGATCTGGCGGAGACGCCGGGCCGGAGCGGGCGGGGCGCACCACGCCTGAGAGGCTTCTGGCGATTGATCGGGGTTGGGGTTGGGCTATCATTCCGGGTCCGACTGTGCCCCCACAGCAAGCGCGGCCTCTGGCCGGGTGTGCGGGTCGGTCGAGGCGTTTCGTTCCCGTTCACTTCCATCGAGTGTTACCCCCTCGATCAGGCTGAGGATTGCTGATGCCGACGGCTCCCGAACTCCGCTCCGAAATCATCTCCGAGTACGCCATGCACGATGGCGACGTCGGTTCGCCCCAGGTGCAGATCGCGCTGCTGACCCAGCGCATCGCCGAACTGTCCGGCCACCTGCGCGAGCACCGCAAGGACTTCCACTCCCGTCGCGGCCTGCTCGCGATGGTCAGCCGCCGCAACCGGCTGCTGCGATACCTCGCCAAGAAGGATCGCCAGACCTATCTCGACACCATCGGGAAGCTCGGCCTGCGCAAGTAATCAACCACACGCCGCCGACGGAAACGTCGGCGGTGTTTGTTTTTGGACCCACAACGGGATCCGCGGCTCTCGCGGGGTGTTCGACGCGGCAGTCGGCACGGGGCAGCCCTTCGGGCCTGCAACATGCCTTCTGCCTCCCGGACCAGCGCAGGGTCTCGGGTCAGCCGCGATCGGTCGCTCGGCGTGTGGCTGAGGATCGGCAGCGGCGCAGCCTCAAGGCAGATTCACCATGACAACCAAACCCCTCGGCAACGTCTCCGTCTCACGCGAGATCGGCGGCCGCACCCTCACCATGCAGACCGGCAAGGTCGCACGACAGGCCGGTGCCGCGATCATCGCGACCTACGCCGAGAGCACGGTCCTCGCGACCGTCGTCCGCGACAAGCCCCGCGAAGGCCTCGACTTCTTCCCTCTCGCCGTGGACTACCGCGAGAAGCTCCCCGCCGGCGGCAAGTTCCCCGGTGGCTTCCGCAAGCGTGAGGGCGCACCCAACGAGAAGGAAGTCCTCACCATGCGGATGATCGACCGCCCGATCAGGCCGCTCTTCCCCGACGGCTTCATCGACGAGGTCCAGATCCAGTGCTGGGTCATGAGCCACGATGCCGAGAACGACACCGACGTCCTCGCGGCGACCGCCGCCTCCGCGGCTCTGGCGATCAGCAACGCGCCCTTCGAGGGCCCGACCGCCACCGTCCGCGTCGGCCGCATCCACACCGATGACGGCCCCCAGTTCGTCATCAACCCGACCGTCTCGCAGATGGACTACTCCGACATGGACCTGGTCCTCGCCGGCCACGCCGACGGGATCAACATGATCGAGGTCGGCGCCGCCGAGGTGCCCGACGACGACGTCCACGCCGCGATCGAGTTCGGCTACGAGCACATCAAGGAGATCCTCGGCCTGATCGACGAGCTCGTCGGCAAGGTCGGTCAGGAGAAGGTGCTCGGCACCCTCAACCTGCCCCGCGACGAGGTTGTGGCCAAGGTCAAGCAGGTCTGCGGTGACGCGATGCTCGAGGCCCGCCAGATCGGCGGCAAGCAGGAGCGCAACAACCGCGTCAACGAGCTCCGCACCAAGCTGCTCGACGAGCACTTCCCGATCAACGACTCGGGCTCGTACGGCGAGTACGCCGAGAGCGCCAAGCTGCGGTCCGAGGCCAAGGAGGCCTTCCGCACGCTCGAGAAGAAGACCACCCGCAAGCTGATCGCCGAGAAGCACCGCCGCGCCGACGGCCGCGCCCCCAAGGAGATCCGCCAGATCGAGGCCGAGGTCGGTGTCTTCCACCGCACCCACGGCTCGGCGTTCTTCCAGCGCGGCGAGACGCAGAGCCTCGTCTCCTGCACGCTCGGCACCGCCCGCGACGAGCAGATCGTCGACGGCCTGCTCCCCGAATACTCCAAGAAGTTCACGCTCCACTACAACTTCCCGCCCTTCTGCACGGGTGAGGCCAAGCGCATCATGGGCCCCGGCCGGCGTGAGGTCGGCCACGGCGCTCTCGCCGAGCGGTCGCTCATGGCGATCCTCCCCAGCCCGGAAGACTTCCCCTACACCGTCCGCCTCGTCAGCGACATCACCGAGAGCAATGGCTCCTCGTCGATGGCGTCGGTCTGCGGCGGCTGTCTCGCGCTCATGGACGCGGGCGTGCCCATCCACGCCACCTGCGCCGGCATCTCGGTCGGCCGCTTCACCGATGAGGACGGCGGCCGCGAGGTCTTCGTCACCGACATCCTCGGCGAAGAGGACTTCTTCGGCGACATGGACTTCAAGGTCTCCGGCACCCGCGAGGGCATCACGGGCATCCAGCTCGACCTCAAGGCCCGCGGCCTGAGCCTCGAGCAGATCAAGACCATCTTCGTCCAGGCACGCGAGGGTCGCATCGAGATCATCGAGACTATGGAGAAGTGCATCGACAAGCCCCGCGAGAAGATCTCGCCGTTCGCCCCGATGATGGTGACCCTCCAGATCGCCGTCGACAAGATCGGCAAGCTCATCGGCCCGGGCGGCAAGGTCATCCGCGCCCTGCAGGACAAGCACGAGGTCAACATCGACGTCGAGGACGACGGCACCGTGATGATCTCCAGCTCCAACGGCCCGGCCGTCGAGGCCGCGCTCGCCGAGGTCCAGGCGCTCTGCGAAGAGATCAAGGTCGGCACCATCTACGAGGGCAAGGTCGTGTCCGTGAAGGACTTCGGCGCGTTCATCGAACTCGCCCCGGGGACCGACGGCATGTGCCACATCTCCGAGCTCGCCGACGGCTTTGTCAAGAGCGTCGATGAGGTCGTCAAGGTCGGCGATGTCGTCAAGGTCAAGGTGATCATGGTCGACGAGCAGGGCCGCATCAAGCTCAGCCGCAAGGCGGTCCAGGCCGCCGAGAAACAGGCCGAGACCGTCGACGCCTGATCCTCATCGCCACGGCACGGCCGCAACAGTGCCTTCTAAAATACGAACAATCGGGCGTCCTCCGGGACGCCCGATTGCGTTTTCGGACGGAAGTTGACGCCGGCGGGCATTCTGGTAATCTGGTGTGTCCGGCCGGAGTCGATTCCTCGTGTCGAATTTCGGCCGAACCGCGAACCGTGCGGCCTGTTCTGGGCCGCCGGGCGTGCCATCCGCGACGATACGGGTTGCCGGATTCGTGCTGGCCTCCGTCTCGCGTCGGCGCGGGGAACGTTTGGGGGTGACCCATGAGCGACCTGGATACTCCGGGCAGGCTCGAGGGCGTCGAAGGGCAGGTCAAGTGGTTCGACCCTCGCAAGGGCTTCGGATTCATTGTCGGGCCTGAGGGACAGGACATCTTCGTGCATTTTTCTTGCATTGAGGGCGAGGGCTTCCGGGTCCTCAAGGACGGCGCCGACGTCACGTACGACGCCGAGAACACCGACAAGGGCTGGAAGGCCACCCGCGTGCAGTACGTCGAGCCCACGGTCGTGGTGCCCAAACGGCAGTACACCCGCACGCCCCGAAGATGAACCAACGCCGAGCCGCTCAACCGCTGAACGCATGCCCGGTGCCCATGCTCCGTAGACTCCCGTGATGCCGAGCACGCTGGCGATATGTGTGTTCATAGCGAGCGTTGCGGTGCCGAAGGGCACGGCGATGTCCGCTGCGCAGAGCGGCCTGATCGGCTTCGCCATCGGTCTCTTCGTTGCCGCCGCAGCCGCGACCCACCTCGTCAGGCGTCACGTCCGACGCGTCCGTGCCGCCGACGCGCGTGCCCGCCGTGCCGAGCGTCTCGCCGAACTCGGCTCCATGACGCGGGGCCTCGCCCACGAGATCAAGAACCCCCTCTCCACCATCGGCCTCAATGTCCAGCTCCTGTCCGAGGGCGTCGAGGAACTGCCCATCGAGGACGAGGCTCGCGCCCCGCTCCTGCGGCGGCTCGGCTCGCTCGGACGCGAGGCCGAACGACTGCGGGGCATTCTCACAGACTTCCTCGAGTACGCCGGCGAACTGCGGCTCGACGCCAAGGCCGCCGATCTGAACGAAGCGATGGACGAACTGATCGACTTCTTCATGCCCCAGGCCGAGCAGCAGGGCGTCCGCCTCCGCAGCAATCTCGTCGCGGGCAGGCTCGAGGCGTGGTGCGATCCGCCGCTCATCAAACAGGCGGTGCTCAATCTCATGCTCAACGCGGTCCAGGCCATGTCGCAGCAGCCCGAGGGTGGGCCCCGCGAACTCATCCTGCGGACCGGCCGGGGCGAAGACGACGACCGCAACCCCACAGCGATCCTGCACGTCATCGACACCGGGCCGGGCATCGACGACGCGGCCGCGGCCCGGATCTTCGATCCCTACTACACCACCAAGTCGGGGGGAACCGGGCTCGGCCTGCCCACCGCGCGGCGCATCATTGAGGCTCACGGCGGACGCATCGAACTCCACAGCGAACCGGGGCGGGGCACCGACCTGCAGCTGACGCTGCCCGCAGCACCGCCACCCGAGCACGGCATCAACGTCTGACGCGTCCGGTCGCCCGCCGGCTCACATCGAGCGGCCGTGGTGTCTACCGGCTGCTGTCGGCGAAGTCACCCTCGTCGAGGATCGGCACAAACGAGAGGGATCCCGACCAGGTCGAGTTGGCACGATTGGGCGTGAACTCCACGATCGATCCGTCACCGCGTTGTGCTTCGTGGGCGGCACCGCGCGAGACGAAGTAGTCAGTCCGCGCCGAACCCGTCGCGCACCCGCTCCCGGCGAATACCACGACGACCATCACCGTCCCCTGCCCCGCCGTCTTGACCGACCGACGAATGGACATGCACATTCCCTTCAGGCTCCGGGCCACACTGTGCCCGCCCCGTGTGGATGAAGGATCGGAAGCCGGCACCCGATCCGGCCAGCAAAGGCCGCCGGGCCACGCCGCCAGCGGGTCGGATCGCTCCGCCTGCGTCGGCTCTGCCGCCTGTTGCGCGGTCTGTGCGGTTCGCCCCGACCCTCGCCCCGAGGCCGAGAACCCCGCGGGCCGGAAGGACTGTGCGCCGCTACCATGACAGCGGTTCCCTCGGTCCTCTCCCCGAATCGCCTGCGAGATACCCGGTATGCATCGTTCCATGAAGATCGCTTTCAGCACGGTCGCCTGTCCCGATTGGACGCTCGAACGCGTCATGAGTTTCGCCGACGAGGTGGAATACCAGGGCGTCGAACTCCGTACGTTTGGTTGGGGCGGGACCGATCTGGCCTGCGAACCCGCGCTGACGGATCCGAAGAAAATCCGCCGCTTGGCGATCGAGTCCGGCACGCATGTGATGTCGCTCGGCACATCGCTTCGGTTCGATGCGCCGGTGTGGCCGCCCGTCATCGGGCGAGCCCTCCCGGGACACGACAGCAACCTGCAGACCGCACGCCGGTTTGTCGCGCTGGCCAACGATATCGAGTGCCCGCACCTCCGCGTCTTCGGTTTCGATGCAACGACCGGTGAGAAGCGCGGCCGCACCGTGGCCCGTGTCATCGAGCGGTTGCAGGAACTCCTCACCGCCGCCAGCAAGCACCGCGTCGCGATCGTCTTCGAGAACGGCGGAACGTTCAGCAAGGCCGAACAGGTCGCCGAGGTGCTGCGCGAGTGCCAGAGCCCGTGGCTCGGCGCCTCCTACAACATCGCCGTGGGCGCACGCGGCGGTGATCAGGTCGAGGCCGCGCTCGACCTGCTCGGAGACCGCCTGATCTCGGTCAAGCTCAAAGATCTCCGAGGCAACCAGCCCGTCGAGATCGGGCACGGCGAGATCCCGCTCGAACGCGGTGTCTCTCACCTGGCCCGATGCGACTACACCGGGTGGCTCGTCGTCGAGTGGATGCGCTACTGGCGCCCCGAACTCGCCGAGGCCGACGGCGTCCTCCGCCGCGCGCTCGCGACCGTCGAGTCGTGGATGCTCGCAGCCCGCGACAACCGCGCACCCCGCACGAGCGTTCGCACTCCGGCCACCGCCGCCGCGGGTGCGTGACACCGAAACCACCGGGGCGCACCCCGCCATGAGCGCCGCCGAATCCGAATCTCGTTCCACAGACGTGCTCGCCCTCTGCGAGCAAGAGGGCTTTGCGCTCTCCGGCGCCGCACCGATCGAGCCGAGCCGGCACGCCGCCGCCCTCCGCGAGTGGCTCGACGCCGGCAAGCACGGCGAGATGTCGTGGCTCGCCGAAACCCTCGATGAGCGGCTCGACCCGACCCGGCTCCTCCCGGGTGCCCGCTCGGTCGTCATGGTGGCCGACTACTACGGGCCTCGCGGCACAGCCCCGGACGAGCCCGACCCCGCACGCGGACGCATCGCCCGCTACGCCCGAGGCCGCGACTACCACGCCGTGCTCAAACGCCGCCTCCACCGTGTGTGCGATCAGGTCCGCCGGGCCTACCCCGGCACCGCCACGCGGGCCTTCTGCGATACCGCCCCGGTGCTCGAACGCGAGATGGCCCTCCGGTGCGGCCTGGGCTGGATCGGCAAGCACACGCTGCTCATCCACGCGACCCACGGAAGCTGGATGGTGCTCGGCGGATTCCTGACCACGCTCGAACTCCGGCCGCCGCGCGCTCAGCGCCTCGAGACGGACCACTGCGGCACGTGCACGCGGTGCATCGACGCCTGCCCGACCAACGCCATCACGCCCTACAGCGTTGACGCCCGGCGGTGCATCAGCTACCTGACGATCGAGCACGAGGGTGAGGTCGACTCAACGCTCGCCGCCTCGCTCGACGACTGGCTCGTCGGGTGCGATGTCTGCCAGGAAGTCTGCCCGCACAACTCGGCTCGCGGCAACCAGGCTCCGCTCAACCCGGAACTGGCCGCGACACGAGAGGGGTTCGATCTGTTGGAGGTCCTCGGCTGGGATGAGGAGTCCCGCCGCGCCCGCTTTGCCAGCAGCGCCATGAAGCGCATAACCCTCGCCCAGGCCAAGCGCAACGCCATCCTGGTCGGCCTCGGGCAACTGGACCGCGAGAGCGACCAAGCAGGCCCGCATGCCGCGTCATGGCGAGAGCGGTTCCGCGCCCGACTCACCGACATCGCCTGGGACGCCGGAGAGGCCGAGTTGGTCCGGCAGACCGCCCGCGAGGCCCTCACGCGGCTCGACGCGCCAGCCGGGGCCTGACCGCCAGCCTCGCCAGCAAGACGAGCCCCAGGCCCGGCACGAGGAAGAACTCCTCCATCGCGATCAGCCCCATCCCGAAGCACGGTGCCGCGATACCCACCGCCGCACACCACACCCGCAGCTTGAGCCGCCCCCGATCGCCGCGGAGCCCCGAGTGCCCGTCCGCCGTCGGGATCATGCAGATCCAGACATACGCCGGGAACACCAGCCCGTAGAACGCCATGAAGCAGTAGTACACAACCTCGTGCGACGACGACCCTGCCAGCGTCCAGCCATGAAACACCGGCAGCCCTGCACACAGCCCCAGCAGCGGCACCACAAAGAGCACCCGCCCGCCCAGCGGCAAGCCCTCCTTCCACTGCAGGGCGCACGTGTAGATCGCCTGCGTTCCGAAGTGGACAACGAGAAACAGCAACGTCACCGCGCCCGCGAAGCCCATCACGAATCCGTCGACGGGGAACAACGCTGCGTAGAGCAGCGTCAGCACGATCATGACGGCAAAGAAGAACCCGAAGCCGAGCCCGAACGCCACTTTGGCGTGCTGCGGGCTGCACTCGCGGCGCGCGCGCAGGAAGGTCGGATCGAGATAGGGGCACAGCGCAAAGCCGAACACGCACACCGGCGCGAGCCAGAGGAGGTCCAGCGGCGGGTCGGTGTGCCCGAGCGACCAGTCGGCCGCGGCGGAGCGGTCACGCAGGACGAGCGCGAGCGTCGCGATGGAGACCAGCCACACCGCGACCGCGATCCCGCGCAGCGCACGCTGCGACAGCCGCAGCGCGAACGCCCCGGCAATCGGTATCGCCACGAGCGCCATGATCCACCAGACGCCGGTGACGCGGGTGCCCAGCCACTGAAGGAAATACAGATGGAACGCGATGGTGACCGCCGCGAACAACCCGCACGCCATCGCGTGCTCGCGGACGATCCGTTCTGCCGCGCCGGAGGTCTTGAGCACCCATCCCATCGCGGCCGCACCCGCCACGTTCGGCGCGGCGAACACGACGAAACCCCAGAGCCCGTAGTCGCCGACCATCAGGATCGGCAGGAACATCCCGATACACCACGTCCACGAGCAGCCAAGATACACCGCCCACCCGAGGGCGGTGCGGAGCGTGGACGGGCTGGGCCGGGGAGCGGTGTTCACAGGTCGGCAAGTCTAGGAGAGACACGATTCTCCCGCGAATCGGGTGGCGGGGGCCCCAACGGTGTGGCATGCTTGCACCGGCCGCCCGACCGGCAACGGTCGTCGCGTGCGCCGAGCCGCCAGATTCCTCGTGGAGACCAGACGATGCAGACCGCTCACCAACGCCTCCTGGCCCTGTTCGGCCTCGTGGCACTCGCGCCGCTCGCCAGCGCCGACAACACCCGCAACATCATGATCACCGGCTACTGGCCGCCCACCGCCAACATGGTGCAGCGGTTCAGCACCAACCCCGAGCTCAACCCCGAGGGATGGGTCGGCGGCAACTGGGAGGGCCGCGGCTACAACGTCTACTCCTACTTCCCCACATTCATTGACGACGGCGACAACAACTGGGGCCAGGGCTCCGGCGACTTCGAGGTCGACTACCAGGACACCTCCGCCGACTGGCAGCGCATCACCAACGAGATCAAGCCCGCCGCGATCATCACCTTCAGCCGCGGCAACCGGGGCTCCAACTGGGAGATCGAGAGCCGCCACAACCTCCGCGCCCCCGAGAACTGGGCCGCCGACTACTCCGAACCGTTCCGTCCGACGCTCGACATGCCGATCTTTCAGTCGCTCGACATCGGCACCAATCTCTACAGCAGCCTCCCCATGGAGGCCATCCGCGACGCGGTCCTCGACTCGGGCGTGATCAACAACGCCTATATCGATGAGAACGGCACCGGCGGTAACTACCTCTCCGAGTTCATCGGGCTCCACGGCGTGTGGTACAACTCGCTCAACAGCGCCCCCGACGCCGAATGGCGGAATTTCGCCGCCGGGCACATCCACGTCGGCATCAACACCCCGCTCGACGCCGCGATCGCCGCGACCGAAATCTCGCTCCGCGAAGTGACCGACTACCTCGACACCGTGATCCCGACACCGGGCACGCTGGCTGTCATCGCGCCGCTGGCATTGGTGGGGGTGCGTCGGCGGAGGGCCTGAGCAGTGGGGGAGTCGCCGCTGAGGTCAACCCGCGGCGGCCCAAGAGAGCGGCCCGCTAGCGGAGCCGGCCCTTGCTCCGCTGCTGCGCCTTGGGCGTGATGTGAAACGTCGCGGTGCACCGCCCGACGCGTCGGTCCTTCGAGCCCGGCTTGTTGATCGCCTGATAGATCTCCATCTCCAGCACCGCGTTGAACTCGGTGCCGCTGGCGACCTGCGCCTCGATGTCGTCACGGGGCTTGATGCGGTAGACCGCCGGCCCGAGACACGGACGCAGGAACTTGTACTCGAGGTGCTTGCACACCACCGTGTAGTCGCTCCCGCAATACCCGAAGACGTACGTCCCCCCGGCGATCTCCGAGTTGCCCAGCAGCGCCGCGCCCGCCATCGCGTTGTACCAGTTGCGGTTGAACCGCCTGAACGGCAGCGTCGCCTGGAAGGTCTGCCCGTCCAGCCGCTTCATCTTGATGCCGGAGTGAAACGCGTACGGCAGCCAGATCAGCGAACAGACCCGGTGCCAGAACGTGTTGCGGGTGCTCAGTCGGCTCACGAATGCCTCCATGCGGACAAAGAGCGACCGCTTCTGCTTGCGGCGCTTCTTGCCGGACCCCTTCGCCGGCGGCTTGCCAATCGTCGCCGATTGTGACGGGGCCTCGCTCGCCGCGCTGCCAGTCGCCGCGACCGGTGCCGCCTGGGATTCTCCCGGGGCACCGTCACGTGCGGGTGCCGCACCGTCTGTTTCGTCTGGAAGCGTGGCGTTGGGGGTCGTCACAGTTGGGCCTCTGGGTCGTCTCGTCTCCGCATGATACGCCGCGGGACCGCACAGCCGAGCCTGAGAGGCCCGTCGCCCACAAGATCAGTCCGATCCTTCCCTACGACGATCCCCGGATCGACTGCGGCGAGAGCTCGAACCAGCCCTTGGCGTTTGCAGCGGCCGTCACCACCGGCGTGTTCGGTTCGTGGTCGAGCACCAGCGTCCAGCCCAAGCGGGCGGCCGCGTCCAGATACCACCGCCGCGACACCATGCTCGTGTACGGCTCCACGTCGTAGGCCAGGCTGTAGGCCGGCCCGGCGTGCCAGACCGTCGGCAGCACATCCGGCGTAAACACGATCTGCCGCCCGTCCACGTCCGTGAACCCCACCGCCTGCTGCCCCCACGTGTGGCCGGGCGTCAGCATGACCCAGACCCCGGGTTCGGTCTCCGTGCGACGAACCTCCGCCGCCGTCCGCGGCAACTCGTCCCGCTGCGGCACCCGTCCCGGCGCAAACGGCGGCACCGACTCCACCAGCCGCACCTGCGCCTCGATCGGCGCCAGATGGTCCCGGTAGTACGTTCGCGTCATCACCGAGGTGTTCGCCAGCGCATCCCGCCACTCGCGCCTCTGCACCCACACCGCCGCGTTCGGGAAGGTCAGCTTCAGCTCCGTCGCGTCCCCGGAGGCCTCCCGCGGCCCCGCTGTCCAGTCGGCCGTCTCGCCGGCTCGGCACCGCCGCGTCAGCCCCCCCGCGTGGTCGAAATGCAGGTGCGTGACCACCACCCCGTCGATCTCCGCCGCATCGAGCCCGGCCTCGTTGAGCGCGGTCTCCACCGTGCGGTCTTCGAGCCCGAAGATCGCACGCATCTTCTCGTCCAGCTTGTCGCCGGTGCCCGTCTCGATCAGCACGCGCCGCGTCCTGCCGAGCTCGGGGTCCGGGTCCTCGCTCTCCAGCAGCAAACAATTGTGATTGACGGCGATACGGTTCTGATCATCGGGCGCGACCATGCGCGACCAGACCACCCGCGGCACCACGCCAAACATCGAACCGCCATCAAGCAGCAGCGGGCCGGCGTTCAGCATCCTCCAGCGATAACGAACGTGCTTCATCGGCAGATGGTACACCGTCGCACCGCGGGCCGGGCCGCGACGACATACCGCCTATCGCAGCGGGCGAACCGGCTGCGACGGCGTTCCGAGCGTCGGCCCCGCCAGCGGCGGCGGCGTGCCCACGCGGAAGAAATCGAACGCGGCGTCCGCACGCCGGTCGTTGCCCGGCGTGCCCGCCCACAGCCCGACCTGCACCTCGCTGAAGTCGGCCGCGAGAGGAGGGCCGACCGGCCACCACGTGCTGCCGTCGGCGCTCACCGAGCACGAATAGGTCCGGCCGCGACGCGTGATCTTCATCCAGACCTCGTCGCCGATGGTGTTCGGCGATTCGTGCAGCACCGGCTGGCCGCCCAGCTCACGCACCACCTGCCACTTCCGCCCGCCCGCGTACACGTTGCTCAGACGGATGTAGTTGTTGTGATCGCACCAGACAAACAGGGACACGTTGTCGAACCCCTGCCGCACGACAAAGTCGGTCTTGGTGACGATCTCAAAGTCCCCGGGGCCCGTGGGCTGCAGGAACAGGTTCCGCAGGTCGTACTTCTCGCCCCAAACGTTGCCGCCCTGCGTCGAGATCTGCAGCTTCCCGTCGCGGAGCCTCCACGCCCCGCCGTCCTCGCTGACGATCGTCCACCGGGTCCGGTCCAGCGTGGTGCCGTTGAACTCGTCGGTCGTCGCGGGCAACGGGCCAAGGGCCCCTGAGGGCAGCTTCTGGGCGAGGGTCGTCGGCCCGTCGATCTGCACCCGGACGCCGAACTTCGGATCGTCCAGGAAGCGCATGCGGTCCACCGCGATCTGCCTCGGGTCGCCGCCGACGAGCTGCTGGTGCGTGTGATACACGATGAACGTTTCGGACCCGTCGGGTGAGGTCGTCACGCCGTTGTGGCCGGGGCCGGAGACCGTCGCCGACTGCGTCAGCACCGGCGCCCCGTACGGCTTGACGAAGGGGCCCATCGGCGAGTCCGCCACGCCGTAGCCGACCGAATACTCCGGCATGTCGTAGCCGGGCGACGAGTAGAACATGATGTACTTGTTGCCGCGACGGAGCACGAACGGCGCCTCCGTCCACTTCTTCTCCCACGGCTGCGTCGGCGAGAGCGCCACCACCGGCTCGCCCTCGGTCTTGGTGAGCGATTTGTCCAGCCGCACCGCCATCACGCTGCCGGTCACGTAGTAGAGATAGCCCTGCCCGTCTTTGTCCACCAGCACATGGGCGTCGATCGCCATCCGGCCCCGGTCAAAGAGCGGGGCGGCCACGTCCCTGAACGGCCCGAGCGGGCTGGTCGCCTCGGCCACGCAGATGCGGTGGCCCGACGCGCCTTCTCCCGCGCTCGCCGGCTGCGCGTTGTAGTACATCAGGTACCGCGAACCGCTCTTGATCACACACGGCGCCCAGTAGTCCTTCTGCCCCCAGCTCGCCTCGGTCTTGCGCAGCGCCAGCCCGCGGTGCCGCCAACGGACGAGGTCGGTCGACGTCCACACCACAAACCCGAAGCTCGCCCGCGAAGTGGCGTACATGTAGTACGTGCCGTCCTCGAAGAACACATCGGGGTCGGCCGCCTGCACGTCGATCGGGTTGGCAAACGTGCTCACCCGCGGGATCGGGCCAACCTGAGCCACCGCCCGCCCGGACAGCAGGAGCGTGATCGCGAGCGAAATCAGGACCGACAAGTACCACGTTCGACGCATAGTGTTTCCTCCGGTAAGGGGGAGTGTAGTATCCTCTCGCCCCAGCGATCTACCCGTCCCTCGACCCGCTCAGGAACGCCGCTATGTCGCCCCTTCCGGCCCTCGCCCCCATCGAAGTCGCCACCATCAACGAGAACCGCCAGAGGATCGCGCTGGGAGACCTGGCGCACGAGACGATGGAGGTTGGCGGCGGCGTGGCGAGTTTCAGCCCCGGCATCGACTGGATCAACCACGCGACGATGCTCGGCTTCAACACCGACGTCGACGACTCCGACATCGACGCGTTCGAGGCCTTCTTCACCGAGCGCGGCGCGACGCCCAAGCTCGAGATCACCACCTTCGCCACCGAGTCCTTCCTCGCCAGTCTCGCCGCACGGCACTACATCATCGAGGAACTGGAGCACGTGTTCGTGCGCCGATTGGACCCCGAAGAAGACCCGTTCACGACGATGACCCACCCGCCGGCCGAGGGGCTCGAGATTATCCCGACCGACCCCGGTGACACCCAGGCCTGCCGCCGTCACGCGATCCTCGTCATGTCCGGCTTCATGCCCGAACCGATCCCCGAAGAGCACATCGAGATGGGCGTCCGCTCGATCGTCCACCCCAGATCAGCCGGATTCACCGCCCTCATCGACGGTGAGCCCGTTGGTGCGTGCGGCATGGAGATCTTCGAACACCAAGGCCGCCGGGCCGCCTCCCTCTGGGGGGCTTCCGTCGCCGAGCCGTTCCGCGGCCGGGGCGTGCAACAGGCGATGCTCGCCCACCGCATGGCCCACGCCCTCGACCGCGGCTGCGAACTCGCCCTGATCGAGAGCAAGCCCGGCATCGCGACCGAACGCAATGTCGCACGGATGGGCTTCACACTCGGCTACGCCAGAATCTGCATGGCCAAGAAGACCCCCGCGAGCGATACGACAAAGGCCCTATAGAGCCCCTCGCTCAAGCGAGGGGACCTGACGACCTCCCCCGTAGAGCCCCTCGCGCAAGCGAGGGAACCCGCACCCCACTCGCACGCACCGCCCGCTAATACGCCTTCCCGCTCGCACGCTTCCACTCATCAAAGAGCGCCGCGCACTCCTCACGCATGACGTCGGTGATGATCTTCACACCGCTCTTGCCCTCGCGATAGACCGTCTCGATCGGCAGCGTCAACTCCCGGAACCCCGCCGCCTCCGCGTCGGCGATCCGCGCTCCAAAGTGCACCGCGTCCAGATTCGCCCAGTGAATCGCCGATGCGCACATCGGGCACGGCTCGCACGTCGAGTACAACTCACATCCACGGAGATCGATCGTCCCGAGCATGCGTGAAGCGTTGCGGATGCACACGACCTCCGCGTGCGCCGTCGGGTCCGTCCACGCCCAGACATGGTTGTGCCCGGTCGCGACGATCTCGCCACCACGCACGATGACCGACCCAAACGGTGACTGTCCGGCGGCGATGCTCGCGCGGGCGGAGGCGATAGCCAGCGGCATCATCTCGCCCGCACCACCTCGTTCAGGCACGCGCCGGCCCCAAGAGCTGCTCCGGCTCCTGCAACAACTCGACAACCCGCGCCAGGCACAGCGCCCCCGTCGCGCCGTCCACCACCCGGTGGTCGCACGCCAGGCTCAGCGGCAGCAGCTTGCCCACGCGGAACCAACCGCCCTTGCCGACGACCATGCCCTCGCGGACCCGTCCCGCAGCCAGGATGCCCACCTCGGGGTAGTTGATCACCGGCGTCGCGAAGCGCCCGGCGTAGCTGCCCACGTTGGTGATCGTGAACGTCGAGCCCATGAGCTGCTCCCGCGGGATGCTCCGGTTCCGCGCCGCAGCCGCGATCGCGCCGATCTGTCGGCCGATCTCCAGCACGCCCATCCGGTCCGCATCGCGGATCACCGGCACCATCAGCCCCGACTCGGTGTCGGTCGCGATGCCCAGGTGCACGGAGCGGTGCTGGATGATCTCCTCGTTCGGATCGTCCACCGTCGCGTTGAGTACGCCAAACTGCTCCGACAACGCCCGGGCCACCGCCGAACACACGAACGGCAGGAAGCTGACCTTCTCACCGCTCGCAGCCGCCAGCTTCTTCCGCAGCACGTCCAGATCCGACACATCCGCCTCGTCCATCACCGTGAAGTGCACCGCCGTGTCCACGCTCTCGCGGAGGCGGTTGGCAATGGTGCGACGCACGCCGCGGAAGGGCACGCGGGCCGAGTCGGCGCCCGGAGCAAGCGAGGGGGACTGGTTCGGCGTAGGCACGCCCGACGCCCCGGCCTGCGCAGGCGGCGCGGGCATCGGGAACCCCGGCGAGTTCGTCGTCGCGCGGGCCGTCGGCTGCGGTGGGGGGGTGCTCGGTCGCGTCGCCGCCGGATGCGCCGCAGCACCGCCGCCCGACTGCCCGAACGCCCGGACGTCCTTCTCGGTCACGCGCCCGCCGATGCCGCTGCCCGGCACGCGGTTGATGTCGATGCCGATGTCCCGGGCCAGCCGCCGCACGGCCGGCGTCGCGAGGGCCTTGCCCTCACCCGCCGAGAGCCCGGCGAGCGCCCCGCCAACCTGCCCGACGACCGTTCCCGCGTCCTCACGCTCTTCCGGCGCTTCCGGTGCGGGCGTGGGCCGGGCGGCGGGCTTGCTCGGGGCGGAGGCCTTGGGGGCTTCCGCCGCGCTGCTCCCGCCGTCACCCTCGTACTCGACCAGCACATTGCCGACGTTGAGGATCTCACCCTCGCTGCCGTGGAGCGACTTGATCACCCCGGTGCGCGGGCTGGGCACCTCGACGAGGGCCTTGTCGGTCTCCATCTCGGCGAGGATGTCGTGCTCGTTGACCTGATCACCGACGGCCACCCGCCACTTGATCAGCTCGGCCTCGTGCACGCCCTCGCCCAGGTCGGGCAGGATGAACTCATTGGGGTTGGTTGACTTTGCTTGGGCCATGTCTTGTTCAGTCCTTGTCCATCTTCATCTTCACGAGCAGGGCGATGACACCGATCAGGATCGCTCCGCCGATCACCCACACGAGGACGAGCTTCTCCGGGCTGTCCGCCCACAAGGCGATGTCGCGTCCCGTCCCCGAAGGCACGGTGCGAGTCGAGCTCTGCGCCAGGAGAGATCGCACTATCGGGAGAGTTCCTAATACGCCAGACACTCCTCGATCGCCTTCTGGATCCGGGGCGTCTCCGGCAGATACTCAAGCTCCAGCTTGTAGTACGGCATGATCGTGTCAAACCCGGCGCACCGCTGCACCGGCGCCTCGAGGTGCAGGAAGCAGTTCTCCTGGATCAGCGCGCTGATCTCGGCACCCATCCCGGCCGTCTTGGGCGCCTCGTGCACCACGACGCACCGGCCGGTCTTCTTTACGCTCTCGACGATCGTGTCGATATCGAGCGGGTAAATCGAACGCAGGTCGATCAGCTCGACGCTCACGTCTTCCGGCAGGTTGTCGAGCGCCCCGAGGCACTGGAACACCGGCCCGCCCCACGTGACCACCGTGATGTCGTCGCCCTCGCTGACGACCTTGGCCTCGCCGATCGGGATCGTGTAGTCCTCGTCCGGCACCTCTTCACGGAAGCTGCGGTACACCCGCTTGGGCTCGAAGAAGATGACCGGGTCCGGATCGCGGATCGCCGAGAGCAGCAGGCCCTTGGCGTCGTACGGCGTGCTCGGCATGACGACCTTGATGCCCGGGGAGTGCGTGTAAATCGCCTCGGGCGAATCAGAGTGCAACTCCGGCGCGTGGATGCCGCCGCCGACAGGCACACGCACCGTCATCGGCACCGTGATCGCGCTGCGGGTGCGGGTCCGCATCCGCCCGGCGTGGTTGACCAGCTGGTCATAGGCCGGGCCGAGGAACCCCTCGAACTGGATCTCCGGGATCGGACGCATCCCCCCGATCGCCAGCCCGATCGCGCTGCCCATGATGCCCGATTCGTCGAGGGGCGTGTCCACCACGCGGTCCTTCCCGAACCGCGCCTGCAGGCCTTCGGTGACCCGGAACACACCCCCGTTGGGGCCCACGTCCTCGCCGAGAATCACCACGCGGCTGTCGCGCTCCATCTCCTGCGCAAGGGCGGTGTTGATCGCTTGTACCAGAGTAAGTTGCGGCATTGTCTCTCCGTCAGTGCTTGACCTGCTTGCGGTAGCGTTCGTTGATGGCGCTCTCCAGTTTGACCTTCACGTCGAGAAACGTCTCGGCAACGGTGTACTCGTTGCCGTCAGTGGTCTCGATCGCGGTGCTCTCAGGATCCCGCTCCATGATCAGGGCGATGGCCAGCGGGTTGACCGCCACGTTCTTGCCGTCAGTGGTCTTGAGCTGGACAAACATGGAGCGTCTCCTGCGTTCAGTGGGTCCGGAGAAAGGCTGGCGGACTACACCCGTTGTGCCCGGGCACCGAGCCCGACCTGGTCCGGATCGAGCCCGAGGCTCGATGTCCGCATGGTGTCGCGCTGCCGCGCCAGATCGGCCGGCAACTCGGCAAACATGTGGTTGAAGAAATCGGCGTTCGCCGGCGCCTCGATCTCCAGCGCCGTCTTGGCCACCTCGTCCACGATCCGCTTGGCCCGCTCCTCAAGTTCCGTCTGCTGCTTGTCGCTCCACAGGCCTTTCCCCTCCATGTAGAGGCGCGTGCGGATCAGCGGGTCCTTGCCCATCCACGCGTCGAGCTCGGCCTGGTCGCGGTAGCGACGGGCGTCGTCCGCCGTCGTGTGGTCGCCCAGCCGATAGGTCACCGCCTCGATGAAGCTCGGTCCGCCACCCTCACGGGCGCGCTTGGCCGCGTCCTTCGTCGCCTTGTACGTCGCGAAGATGTCGTTGCCGTCAATCTGGATCGTCGGCATGTCGTAGGCGAGCGCCTTCTGCGCCACCGTCGCCGAGTTCATCTGGCTCTCACGCGGCACGCTGATCGCCCACTGGTTGTTCTGGCAATAGAACACCACCGGCACCTGCATCACCGTCGCGAAGTTCATCGCACCGTGGAAGTCGCCCTCACTCGTCGCGCCGTCGCCGAAGAACGTCGCCACGATCGAGTCGTCACCCCGCAGCTTGTTCGCCCACGCGATCCCCGTCGCGTGCAGCATGTGCGTCCCGATCGGGATCGAGAGCGGCGTCATGCGGCAATCCTCAGGGATCTGGTTGCCCCGCTCATCGCCCATCCAGTGCAGCAGCACATAGTGCATCGGCAGACCGTGCATGAACAACGCCGCGTTCTCGCGGTAGCAGGGAACCAGCCAGTCCTTGCCCTTCTCAAGCGCAAGCCCGGCACCCACCGCGTTGGCCTCCTGGCCCTTGTTCTGTGGGTAGGTCCCCATCCGCCCCGAACGCTGCAGCTTGAATGCGATCTCGTCGTACTGACGACAGATCGACATCTGTTCATACAAATACACCACCTGCTCGTCGGTGAGTGTGTCCTTGGCGAGCTTCTGGTCGAGCTTCCCGTCCTCGTCGAGAATCTGCAGGTGCTCGATCTTGGCTTCGTACACCACTTTCTTCGGCATCGCGGTCTCCGATGGGTCCTGTCCGCGGTCTCTCGTCACGCACCGCCCGGCCTCACGGAAGGGCCTTGCGACTACAGCATAGCCGGTCCGGGCTGCGCGGCCCGGACCCCCTCTCCTACTCCGTTGGCGACGCCTCGCGGCTCACTCCGGGGAACTGCTTCACCGCCGACAGGTCCGGCTTGCGCCCCTTGCCACGCAGGTCGGTCGGCGTCCGCTCGGGAATGATGAAGTCCGACGCCGGCTGCGACTCGCTGAACGCGATCGCCGCGTCGGCCGCCGCGAACATCGTGTCGTCGGCGTGATAGTACAGGTCGCGGAACTGCTTCTGGATCTCGAGCTCCGACAGATCGAAGAAGTGCATCGCCGCGGCCTTGTCGCGGGCAAACTCCTCGCCGCCGTTCGACCCGTTCGCCTTCACGTCCCGATCCAGCTTCGACAGCGTGCAGCTCCACGCGTGCAACTGGATCGCCACCAGCGCCAGCCGCGTCTGCACCACCTGCCGGTTCACGATCGCCGCGTCGTACCGCTTGCTCGCCTGCTTGAACTGGTACGTGAACTCGCTGATCATCCGGCCCAGACGCTCGGCGGGACCGCGCAGCGACTCGTGCACGCCCGTGATCTTCGGCGCCGACTTGCGGATGCCCAGGAACACCTCCGCCGCCAGCGGCAGGATCTGCGGCAGCATCGAGAGCTTCTTGCCCAGCGGCGCCTCGCGCACACCCAGCATCCACTCACCCAGCTGCTTGCCGCCATAGGCAAACACAAACGACCACATCAGATCGTTCGAGCCCTCCACGATCAGGTTGATCCGAGAGTCGCGGAAGATCCGCTCGATCTCGTTCTCGGTCATGTACCCCTCGCCGCCCATGATCTGCATCGCGTCGTTGACCACGCGCCAGCCCATCTCCGAGCAGAACACCTTGCACACCGCCGTCTCGACCATGATGTCCTGGTCGCCCCGGTCCAGCATCGCCGTGGTCATGTAGAGCACCGCGTCGCTTGCATAGGTCAGCGCCGCCATGTTCGCGATGCGCTGACGCACCAGCTCCTTCTCCGCCAGCGGATCGCCGAACTGGTACCGCGTCTGGCCCCACTTGATCGCCTGATCCATCGCCCGCTTGGCCCCGCCCAGCATGCCCGCACTCAGCGTGCACCGGCCGTAATTCAGGCACGTCAGCGCGACGTTCAGCCCGCGACCTTCCTTGTGCATCAGGTTGAACTTCGGCACCTTCACGTTCGTGAACCGGATGCGGGCCTGCCACGTCCCGCGGATACCGCACTTCGAGCGGTTCTTCTGGAAGATGTCGATGCCTTCCATGTCCGGCGTGCAGACCAGAGCCGTGACCTTGGTCTTCCCGTCGGCCATCTTCTGCTTGCTCATGACCGTGAACAGGCCCGCGAGCGCACCGCTGGTCGCCCACTTCTTCTCGCCGTTGAGGATGTAGTGCTCCCCGTCCGCGCTCAGCTCGCACGTGGTCTCCTGCCCGCCCGCGTCGCACCCGACGTTCGGCTCCGACAAACAGAATGCGCTCAGCTGATCGCTCGCCAGCCGCGGCAGCCACAGCTTCTTCTGCTCGTCCGTCCCAAAGAGCATCAGAGCCTTGCACCCGATCGACTGGTGTGCGCTCACCATCACCGCCGTCGAGCCGCAGTACTTGCCGATCGTCTCGAGCGCACGGTTGTAGCTCGTGATCCCGAAGCCGCCCCCGCCGTACTCCTTGGGGATCGTCATCCCCAGCACACCCATCTTGAACAGGCGGTCGATCACCCACCGCGGGATCTCCTGCTCCTGGTCGATCTGCACCGACGGGTGCTCGTTCTTGAGGTAGTCCTCAAGCTCAGCCACCAGCTGGTCGCACCGCGCCACCTCTTCCGGGTTCCCCGCCGGATACGGCATCACCATGTCCGCCCGGAAGCGACCCCAGAAGAGGTTCTTCACAAAGCCCATGGATTCCGGCTCCGGACCCAGCAGGTCCTCGGCCTCCGCGATCAGCTTGCGGTCCTTCTCAGAAACACCCTTCATCGATTTCAGATCAGCCATCGCTCAAACTCCTCACCCGCCGCCTCGACGGGACACTTTCAGGATATCATCATCCGGTTCAGTGCCCAAAGCAGCACCGTCCCGCGCGAGATGGTCGATTGCCACCGGCCCGATCAGGCCTTGGCCGCCGACCGCTCAAAGAACGCCTGGATCGCCGCGGCCCCTTCGGGCGTGCGACGCAACCGCACCAGATGGCCGCGCTCACAATCGAGCGCAGCCTGCCAGCCCCGAGTCAGGCCGGCATCGATCGCGTCGGCAACCGCCGCCGCCGCCTCGGTCGCGGGCAACTCGCCCCGCACCGCGTCAAACGCCGTCAGGCACGCCGCCGCCCCGTCGCGTCGTCCGATCCAACGCGTCGGCGCACCGTCACGCACCACCGCCCCTCCACGGATCCGTTCAGCGATCCACCGCTTGGCTTCACCAACGAGGTCGCCGGCCGAAGCCGCAACCGCGTCAAACAGCCCCGCGTCGCGTGCCTCGTCAAAGGTCAGCGGCCGTCCGGCAGCCGTGCGCCGCATCGCCTCCGCCGGGTCCATCCTCGCCGGCAACAGGTTCGTTCCGCCCCATCCCGGGCAGATCGCCAACCCCGCCTCGGGCAGGCCCACCGGGTAGGGCTTGCCGCTGGCCGACGGGGCCGCGATGAGCGCATCGCAGTGCATCGCGACTTCCATTCCGCCGCCGAGCACCGCACCGTTGATCGCCGCAGCGGTAGGGAAGGGCAGCTGCGAGAGCCTGCCGAACACCCGCTGCCCGTACGCCAGATACCGATCCAGCGCATCGTCCTCGAGTTCGACGATGGTCTTCAAATCCGCCCCGGCGACGAACACCCGCTCGCTCGCCGACGCCAGCACCAGCCCCGTACACCCGTCCGGCAGCGCATCCAGAGTCGCGTCCAGCCGCCGGATCAGCGGCTCATCCAGCACGACCACAGGCCGCCCGGGCTGCTCCAGCCGGAATGTACAGATCCCGCCAAACGGGCCGGTTGCTTCACGTTCGATGGCAAAGGGGGTCGCTGTCATGGGGGCTCCGCTCCCACGATGCCGACAGTCCCGGCGACGAAGAGTGCCGGGCCAACCGGCCCTGGTGCACACTATAGGGACGATTGTTCCCCCGGGGCACCCCCGACGCGCATGTTGCGGGAATCACCGGGACACCCCGCCGGAGCTCACCCGAAACGAGCCCGCAGCGCCGCCTGGGCTTCGTCCGAAGCCACCACATACGCGGAAGTCTCCGCCCCCCGCCGCACGATCTGAGCATCCGTCGAGCCGTCCAGGTCATTGAGAAGCCGCTTGGTCTCCCGCAGCGCCAGCTGCCCGCCCCCGGAGATGCGCTCGGCCAGTCTCGTCACCTCTTCCTCCAATGCCTCCGCCGTCGGCAACGACCGGTCGAAAAGCCCCATCGCCGCGCCCTCCGCCCCGGAGAGCAGGCCGCCGCGGAGGAGAATCTGCCGCGCCCGTCCCGCCCCGACCTTTCGCACCACCCACGGGGCCACGACCGCCGGACAGACCGCCAGGTCCACCTCCGGGAAACCCACCTTGGCTTCGTCGTGCGTGAGTGACATGTCGCACACGCACGTCAGGCCGCACCCGCCACCGATGGCCGCCCCCTGGGCCTGGGCGATCACCACCGCCGGGAGGTTGCGGATCTCGATCGTCAACTCCGCGAGCCCGCCCAGCAACGCCTCGGCAAGCGAGTTGTCCGCAGCGGACGCGCCGAGCACCGCCTTGAGATCCATCCCCGCGCAGAACGACTTGCCCGCCCCGCGCACGATGACCACCTTGGGCCCGCCCGACTGCGTCGTGCGGGTCTTGAGTTCCTCGACGCACGCCGCGAGCGCCGCAAGCAAGTCAAGCGAGAGCGCATTGCGCTGCTCAGGACGGTTCAGTGAGAGGGTCGCGATCGATCCGCGGACGTCGAGTGTGGCAAGGCTCATGGCGCATCGTACCGGCGTGACCGGCCGAGGGCGATCGCCGACCGTCCCGCCGGAACGCACGGAGCGGATCAAAAAAAGCCTCCCCCGGATCGGGGGAGGCCTCGGAGGATGGACCACATTGCCGGGCCGATCAGATCGAGCTGGTCGTGCCCACCGGCACGCCGAGCGTGCCGAACGCACCCGGGAAGAACGAGTCGTAGCGACCGAGATACGCCACGATCGGTGAAGCACCCTTCACGGTCACGCCGTAGAAGGTGTCCTGGATCCGACGGTCGCCGGTGACGAACTCGTGGATGTCGAACTCGGCGACCCGACGGGCCGGGACGATCTTGCGGAACGTTTCCTGCCCGAGCGGCACGTTCGTGCCCTTGAAGTTCCCGTCGAAACGCACCGTGATCTCGATGACCACGTCGGTGTCCGAGGGGTTGAAGATGCGGAGGTACTCGGTCACGACCTGGCGGGTGCCGTCCATCGGACGGAAGCCGGCGCCGAACGCCCAAAGCGTGTACGCCTCCTGCGAGAACGCCGACGAGGCACCGTCCTCGAAGATCAGCGTCGGGAGCGAGAGCGCGACCGGCAGCGTCGCGGAGTACGCGATCGAGTAGGGCTCGCCGGACGGGAAGTTGGGCAACGCCGCAACGTCCAGTTCTGCGCGCCCGCGGGCGGCGACATCGACCTTGGTCCGGTACGCGCTGCCGCTCTGGAACAGGAACGACAGCGTGACCGAGGTCTTTGCGTTGTTCGCGTTCGTGATCCCGACCACCTCTTCGGTCGAGTTGAGCCCGATCTCGCCCTCCGGCGTCGCGCCGCTGAGCGAACCCAGCCCGGCGAAGCCGATCGCGCCGGTCGCCGAGATGCGGCCGGTCGAGGTTCCGTCGTCGTAGCTCGAGAGCGACGCGACGATCTCGCCCGCCGCCTCGACCACCATGCCGTACTCGCCGTTCGGGATGCTGTCGATCGCAGACAGGTTCCAACCGCCGCGGCGGTGGGCACCAAGCTCCTGCGTGAGCACGATCTCCTCGCCGCCGCCGGTCGGCAGCAGCGTCGTCGTCACCTTGACGGCCTGATCGGTCGTGTTGATGTACACCGGGAAGTCGAACCGTCCGTCCGCCTTGCCCACGCTCGCAAACGTCCACGTGTCGCTCGTCGTTGATGTGAACGACTCGCCGACCGCCGCCTCCTCGCCACCGAGCAGGAATGTGTCGAAGTAGCTGAACGTCGCCGCGATCGGCCGTTCCGACCGGACCTCGAGGGCGTAGGGCTCGAGCGGCCGCACGAGCGACCCGCCCGGGTTGCCGAACCCTGTGGCGAACGTGGCGGGGGTGTTCGTCGTGATGCCGCCGCGCGCCTGAGCCGCGATGGTGAAGTCGGCGATCAGATCGTCCCGCTCTCCCACCTCGTAGCGGGCGATCGCGACGACCCGCGTGGGCTCGTCGTGCGGGTTGATCATGGGCACGAAGCTGAAGATGTTGTCGCTGCTGAAGCCCGCCGGGTAGTAGTAGACGTAGGGGAGCGTCGGCGCAAGCTCGCCGTTCGAGAGTGTCTCGTCGGACGGCGTCGCCGAATCGGCCGCGAGGTTGCCCGCACCCGTACCCGCGTTGACCTGGTCGTAGTAGCTCTGCGCCTCGGCCGGCGTGTCGCCGAGGAACACGAAGTACCGGAGGTTGGCCGTGTCGCCCGGCGCCATGGTGCCGATGTCAAAGGCCAACGCCATGTTCAGATCGCCGCTGGTGCCGTTGGGATCGTTGAGCCCGAAGTCAAGCACCTGGCTCGGATCCCGGATCACCAGCGAGTCCGGATCGATGAACGTCGCCAGAGCGCGACTATCCGACGCCGGTGCTCCCAGCGAGATCGTCAAACCGTCCGGGTAGGCGTTCGTCGAGACACTCGCGCTGGCGTACTTGCCAGCCGAATCCACATCGTTCGAGGTGCTCGGCCCGCGGCCGTCGAGGTTGCTGCCCTGGTTGGGGTCGAACATCTCGAGCCACGAGACATCGGTCGCGTTGGTCAGACCCGCGTTGGTCAGCACCACATCGAAGACGAGGAACTGATCAGTCTTGCCCAGCGTGACCGAACGCTCCACGCGGATGCCGCGGAAGGCGCCGGACGCCGTGACGCGGTTGTTGAGCGGACCGGACTGGTTGGTCAGCGAGACCGGAAGCGCCGAAGCGCCCCGCGACCCGTCGTTCAGGAAGTCGAAGCCCGACGCGGTCAGCCCGTAGAGCGAATTGAGGCCCGCCCCCGTCCCCTGCGTCAGCAGGAAGTCGGTGCCCGCGTACTGGATACCCAGCGGATTCCCGTTCGCGTTCGTCGCGCCGAGTGTGCCATCGCTGGCGACCCCGACGTTGAGCGTGTTGCTGGCGTACGCGGCCGCCGCGTCCGAGATACCCGCCGAGACGTTCACGCTCAGCGTGTAGCTCCCCGTCGTCACCGCGGGCGTGCCCGTGGTCACGTTGAACGGGTCGTACCCGGTGTTGCCACCCTCGCTCACCGCGATGTAGTACGTGCCGCCGGCGGAGAAGACAAAGCTCGTCAGCGTCGCGTTGTCCGTGCCCGTCGGGCTCGCGGCCTTCAACTCCGTGCCGTCGGCCTCGAACAGCCGCAACGCCGAGTTGAGCGAGCCGCCCGAGTTGACCGTCGCGTTCAGCGTCGCGCCCGCGTCCACCGTGAACCGGAAGATGTCCCGATCAAGCGTCCCGAACCCACCGTCGCCGATCTCGGCCTGACGGATCGCCGTGCCCGTACCCGAGATCTCGTCGAGGCTGCGGGCCGTCGCGAGCGTGTCGTTCGATTCGAACGCGCCGAAGATGTCGTTCTCAAGCGTGAACTCGAGCGACCAGCTGTTCAGCTGCCCGCTGTTGAGCGCCTGACGGTCGCGGATCAGCAGCGTCCACGTGCCGATCGCCGCCTTGCCGTCGAACGCGTTCAGCCCGTTGGTCGGCCTGAGGCTGCCCGAGTAGGGCGGCGTCGCGTTCACGATGGACGAGCCGGCCTCGTCGTCCAGCAGCAGGTTCTCGAAGTCGTCGCCGTCGTTGCCGTGACGGTTGAACACGATCTGCTCGGTCCCGTCCGGCGCGATCAGGGTGATCTCCAGATCGCTCACGTAGTTGTGATCCAGATCGAGGCGCAGGTTCACGTCCTTGATGGTCCGCGCGTCCGAAACGAAGATGCTCGAACTCTGCGAACCCTGCGTCCCGACCGCCGGGATCGGCAGCGGATCGGAGATGTTGCCCGAAACCGTCAGACGATCGTCGGCGATCCGCTGATAGCGGAAGCTCACGTCGTACACGCCCGTCGACTGGCTCCGGCCGCTGCCGGACACCAACGGGTCGTAGTCGAAGTTCGGGAAGCCCGACACGCCGACGTAGTACGTCCCGCCCGTGGTCACGAAGAAGTCCAGGAACGAATCCCGCCCGTTGAACTGGTCGTTGTTGGCCAGCTCGACGCCGTTGGCGTCAAAGAGCCGGACGTACGAGTCCAGCGACGACGGAACCGTCAGGTTCGCCGCCGTGATACCCACGGTGATCAGGCCGCCCCGCGGCACATCCACGCGGTACATGTCCACATCGAGACCGGCCGCGAGACCGTCGCCGAGCGTGACGCTCCCGAACGAGCCCACGCCCGACCCGCTGAACGCCACCGGCGTCGCCAGCGCGAGCGTGTCGTTCGGCTCGAGCGCACCGCCGACACCCACGACCTCGAAGTCGTACATCTCGTCCGAACCGCTCGAGCTGTCCCCGTTGAGCAGGTTGCCGTCGAGGTCCTGGAACTTCGGATCAGACGACGTCCCTGAGAAGAGCGTCACCCGGTACTTGCCCAGCGGCAGACGCTGCTGCGGCACGCCAGTCAGGTCGAGCTCGATGTCCACGATCCGCGTCTCGCCGGACTGCAAACCGACGCTGTCGATCGGCGTCAGCACCGCGTTGTCGTCGCCCGTGCCAAACAGCCCGTCCGGGCCGGCATAGGTGATGGCCGCCGCGGTCTCGTCCAGCGTCGAGCCGTCGATGTCCTTGTTGAACGTGACCGTGATCGTGTCGATCGGCAGCCCCGTGTCGGCGTCCAGCCTGCTGGTGATCGGGCCGGGCTCGAAGCCCACCGCGATCGGGCCGTCCGTGCCGATGACCTGCAGCGCGCGCTCCATGTTGAGCCTGCCGCCCGAGACCACGCGACCCTGGAACGCGGGGAGCACATCGACACTGTCCAGCAGCGCCTGCCTGATCTCCACCGCCGAAGCGTTCGGCCGGAACGCCTTGAGCAGCCCGACCGCACCAGCCACGAAGGGACTGGAGAACGACGTGCCACTGATGTATCCGTAGGAGCCGCCATTGAAGGTCGTGAAGACCTGAGCTCCCGGTGCGGCGAGGTCCACGCGCTCCGCGCCGTAGTTGCTGAATCCCGCAAGAGCATCGTCGTTGTCGCTGGCCGCGACAGAGATCAGGCCGGGAATGTCGTAAGACGCAGGATAAGCCGTGAAGATGGAATCGTTGTCGTTGGCGTCGTTTCCTGCTGCGACGACGAACGACGCACCGGTCGCGATGAACTCCTCGATCGCCAGCACTTCACCGAACAGGCCTTCGGGGTTGTCGTCGAGATAGAAGGAGGGCGCGAACGCGCCGTAGCTGTTATTGCTCGCCACGATGTTGTGGCCGAACTCACCGATCATCATGGTCAGATAGTCGTGCGCACCAACAATGGCCGAGGCGCTCAAGCCGCCGAACTGATCGGCGATCTTGATCGGCACGATCGAGACGTCCCAGTTCACGCCCGCCACGCCGATGCCGTTGTTGCCTACCGCACCCAGCGTGCCCGCGACCGCCGTGCCGTGCCCCGCGACATCGTCCGGATCATTGTCCGACTCGCCGAAGTCCCAGCCGTTCACATCGTCGATAAAGCCGTTGCCGTCGTCGTCGATGCCGTTACCGGGGATCTCGCCCGGGTTCACCCAGATGTTGGCCGCCAGGTCCGGGTGCTGCAGGTCCACGCCCGTGTCGATCACCGCGATCGCCACATCCCGCGACCCGATGGTGATGTCCCAGGCCTCAAGCATGCGCGGGTCGGCCCCGACGATGCCGACGCCCGACCCCGGAACGTTCTGCCCGGTGTTGTCCAACTGCCATTCACGCCCGAACAACGGGTCGTCGGGGATGCGGTCGGTGTGGTAGATCATGTTCGGCTCGAACGCCTTCAACCAGGCGAACGACTCCGTTGCGGTGCGGGTCGCCCAATCGCTCGGTGTCGACGCAAAGTCGACCCTCGCCCAGCGACCGCGGCCGATCGATTCCACGCTGACGATCGCTTGGCCCGTCGCGTCGGCCGCCAGCACGGCGAGCCGCTCAGCCTCCGCTGCACCGTATGCGGCATCAAAAGTCAGCAGCCAGGAACGCTCTCGTGCCTCGATCGTCCCACCGCGCCACGCGACGTACTCCGCACCCGACTCGGATGGACCGCGCGGCCCAAAGGCCAACTCCGGCGACATCGCGCCCGACCAGTCGGCACTCAGCAAGACGCGCGACTCGAGCGTCTCAAGCATCGACTCGGCTTGGCCCGCAGCACGCACCACCGAGGACAGACTCCCCTTGGCGATGGCATCTACAGACCCGCGACGAAAAAAGCGGCTCATCGACATAGCAAATTCTCCAACTGCGGGGGTGGTCCCTGCAACCTTCCGTGTGGCAGGATACCGTCCGGCTCGTCACCGTGCCGGGGACGCCGGACGTCGGGCCAGCGGTGGGGTGGCCAGGGCGGCCTCGCCGTGCCCGTGTTCGTCCCACAATATCCGATCCGGACTGTTCCGGGGTTCCCGATCTTCTCATTGCGCCAAAATTGTGCATCTCGCCTCGAGCGAGCCGGTGTTTGTGTGGGTTGAGCAGCAGCGAGAGCACAGATCACCCGCCGGCCCGGCTTTCCCAGAAGCTCTGAAGCAGCCGTCGTTCTTCGTCCCCGCCCGTCAGCCCGAGCGAGCACTCCAGCCCCGAATCCCCCGCCTCCGCGACCCCATCAATCTGATTCAGCCACGATTTCGTCGCCGCGATCCCGCCCCGAGGCTTCCGAGCGAGCGCCCCCGCCAGAGCCATCGCCGCCGGCCCGACCTCCGCCGGCTCCTCGACGAGATCGCTCACCAGCCCCAGACGAAAGGCCTCTTCCCCGCCGATCAGCCCCGGATCGAGCGTCAGACGCCGCGCCGCCCCGCGCCCAACCCCCGGCCCCAATGTCGGCACAGAAACCGCAGGCGAGATTCCGAGCAGCACCACCGGATAGCCGAACTTCGCCCCCCGGTCCGCCACCGCAAAGTCCGCAGCCGCCACCAACGCACACGCCCCCGCAATCGCCGCCTTGTGCGCCGCAACCACCACCGGCACTTCGCACGCCCGCATCGCATGCACGACCCCGTCCAGCCCGCGGAGCAGATCGCGCATCGCCGAGCCATCAGCCGAGTCCCGGCACAGCGAAAGGTCAAACCCCGCACAGAACGCGCTGCCCTCTCCCGCGAGCACGACCGCCCCGACACGGGCGCCGAGTTCCTCAATCCCCCCGCGCAGCCGTTCGAGCATCTCCGGCGTCAGCGCGTTCCGCGTCCGAGGCCGTGCCAGCGTGATCGTCCCCACATCTCCCTCAGTCTCGACTCGAATCAAGAGGCCGTCCCCTCCGCCAGCCGCGACTCAGACACCAGACGCCGGGCCATCTCCGCCGCCGCACCCAGAGCATCCATGTCCACCTCGTGCCGCAGCCCCGCCCTCTCGACCTCCCGCACCAGCAGCTCCGTCGAGATGTTGCCAGGGGCCCGACGCTCCGGCGTGCTGGCAAACGGGCACCCGCCCAGCCCCGCAACCGAGCCATCAAAGCTCCGCACGCCGAGCTCCAGCGCGACCCGCACACACTCGGCCGCGAGACCGTGCGTGTCGTGCAGGTGCACTGTCACCCGCGAGGCATCCGTCCACTCGTGCGCCTCGTCCAACGCCTGAAGCGTCGTGGACAGCACACGCCCGAACGTCGCACCCGTTCCCGCACCGATCGTGTCACCCAGGTCGATCTCATCCACGCCCAGATCCGCCAGCCTCGTCGCCACCGCCGCGACCGCGAACGGCTCGATCGGCCCCTCAAACGGGCACGCGACGACGCACGAGACATACCCCCGCACCGCCAGCCCGTTCCGCTGCGCCCCGGCCACCACCGGCCGGAATCGCTCGATCGTCTCGGCGATCGAACCGTTCGTGTTCTTCCGGCTGAACGTCTCGCTCGCCGCCGTAAACACGCTGACCTTGTCGATCAGCTTCATCCCCGCACGCTCGTTCGCCGCCAGCACACCCTCGAGACCCTTCTCGTTGGGCACCAGCGCCGAATACCGCACGCCCTCGGGCTTGTGCCCGGCCAGCAGATCGCACAACGCCGCGGCATCCCCGAGCTGCGGCACCCACTCCGGCCGCACAAAGCTCGTGACCTCCACCTCCCGCACGCCAGCGCCCGAGAGCGCGCGCACCAACTCGGCCTTTGACGCCGTCGGGACAAAGCCGGGCTCGTTCTGCAGCCCGTCTCGGGGCGCAACGTCGGTAATACGGACTCGTTCAGGCATGGTGGCCATGGTATCCGGACCCAAGCTCCCGGACGGGCAACCATTTCCAAGATCGGTGAACCCCGACGCTCTCAGCCCGGACTCTCTCTCCGGACAACGCCGCCGATCCCCTCGGAGACCCCCGTGCCCCGCGACGCCGACACCATCCTGGACGACTACATCGTGCTCCAGGCGATGGAGGGCGTGCCCGACGCCTGGCGGCAGTTGGTCTCCGCGTGGCACCCGCTCCTGCTCCGCCGGGCCACCCGCCTGCTCATCGACCCCGCCGAGGCCGCCGACGCCGCCCAGGACACGTGGGTCGCCGTCGCCCGCTCACTCGGGCGCCTCGAAGACCCGTCGCGCTTCGCGCCCTGGCTCTACCGCATCCTCGCCCGACGCTGCGCCGACCGAGTCTCCCACCGAAAACGCCGCGCCGAACGGCCGCACCCCGACGGCGATATGGCCCGAGCACAGTCACCCTCACCCGATTCCGCCAACGAGCCCCTCGACGCACTCCGCCTTGCCATGCAGACCCTGCCCGCCGACCAGCGCGTCCTCCTCTCGATGCGCTACGCCGACAACATGCCCGTCCGTGTCATTGCCGAGACGCTCGGCATCGCCGAGGGCACCGCCAAATCCAGACTCTTCACCGCCCGTGAGGCTCTCCGCGCACTCGTCGAGGCGGCTGATTCCGAGCGGCCCCGCAAGCCCGCAACCGGCTGAACCCGCACCCACCCAGAAGCACAATCACTCCGAAGGAGACCCGCCATGGACGAATTCGAACGCAAGATCAGCCAAGCCCTCCGCACCGATGAGGCCGCCGAGTACGAGAAACTCTCGCCCGAGATCCCGCCGTGGGAGATGGTCTTCGAGACCTTCAAAGGCCGCAACCGCTGGCTCAACGCGCTGACCGGCTTCTGGATGATCGTCTTCTTCATCGCCGCCATCATCTGCATGGTCCGGTTCTTCAGCGGCGACAGCGTCGAGTCGATGCTTCGCTGGGGATTCGGCGCACTGCTCCTGATGATGGGCTCCTCCTTCCTCAAGCTGTGGTGGTGGCTGGAGATGCAGAAGAACGCGGTCATCCGCGAGGTCAAGCGCGTCGAACTGCAGATGGCCAGCCTCGCCCGATCGGCCCGCGACGCCTGAATCAGCGCCGGACCTCCGGCACCGAGTCCACCACGCCCCGCGTGATGTCCGGGTTGTTCGTAAACAACCCGGTCACGCCGCGCTCGATGAACCTGCGCTGCCGCGCACGATCGGTCCCAAACGTGTACGCATACACCCCGAGGCCCCGCGCCAGCGCCCGCTCGATCAGCATCGGGTCCTCGCCCGCCCCGCCCTCCTCGGTCTCGACTAGCTCGAAACTCGGCCCGATCCCGTCGGCAAAAGACGCGACCTCATCGAGCACCCCGTCCGGGACCGGATCGCTGCACAGGTACACCAGCCGCAGATCGCACCCAAGCTCCTCCCGCATCCGCCGCAGCTCCGCAAGCTCGAAGCACTGCATCACCGCGTTGTCGGCCCGACGCACATAACCGGCCTCCGACAGCTCCGAGACCAGCGCCGCCGCGAGGTCCATCCCCTGCTCCCGATGCCACGCCGGCCGCTTCGGCTCCGGGATCACGCCGACGTCCCGCCCCGTCGTCCGGTTGAGCTCACCGACCAGCGCAAGACACTCACCCAGCGTCGCGATCCGCAGCCCCTCCACCCGCTCGCCGCCCCGCCCCGGGCTCTCGCCCAGCAACCGCAGCTCCTCGAGCGTGAAGTCGATGTAATGCCACTCACCGTCCTCCCTCGCCCGGCCCGGAAAGGCCCGCTCCATCGCGCCCCGATTCGACACCGTCGTGTCGTGCGAACAGACCAACCGCCCGTCCGCCGTCATCACCACGTCCGGCTCGATGACATCCGCGCCCTGCCCATAGGCAAGCGCGTACGCCGCCAAGGTGTGCTCCGGCAGATACGCACTCGCGCCACGGTGCGCAATCACCAGACAAGCCGGTTCATCCGCACCTCCGCCCGAGGCCGACCCCATCGCCACGCACAGGGCAAGCCCCAAAGCCGCGGTCCATCCAACAAGCCGACGTGTGCGCATGCTGTCCTCTCCGAGCGGCAGAGAGTAGTCCCGCCGCGTCCGCCCACGATACCCGGCCATCTCCGGTCCGACTCCCGCACGCCGCCGCCCCGCCGCGGACTTCGCACGCCCTTGACAGAACGCAGCACTCCCTGTCCACCGGCCCGAGACTCCAGACCCCCTCGTCAAAAAAGCACAACCCGGCCTGAAAGGGCCGGGCTGCGAGGAGACATCAGCAGAAGGCAGAATCAGCGATCCCGATCAGGCCGCGTCACGACCGTTGCAGTTCACCGGGTTCTGCGTGTACGAGCCGGTGTTGCCCGCGAAGTTCTCAGGAGTGCCCGTGTACGACGGCATCGGCTGCTGCCACGTGCCGCTGTTGGGCGCGTAGCTCGCAGCGTAGTTGGGCGTGAAGGTGGGGGTGAACGTGGGGGTGAAGCCGGGCGTGCCGTTCTGGTTGGAGTTCTGCGCGAAGGAGTTCTGCGCGAAGTTGGTGTTGAAGGTGTTCGGCGTGTTCCAGCCAAATCCGGTCCCATTCCAGGGAGTGCCGCCGAACGCGCCCGCGTAGGAGTTCTGCGTGGCCGGGGTGTTGAACCACGTCCCGAAGGGCTGCCAGCCTGTCCCGTTCCACGCGTTGTTGGTCTGGGGGAAGCTCGTCGGGGTGTTCGAGAAACACGGCGTGGTCGCCGAGCCCCAGCCGTTGAATCCGTTCTGGAACCCGTTCTGATTCCAGGGCTGCGAGTTGAAGTTCGAGTGGCCCGCGTTCCAGAACTGACCAAAGCCGGTCCCGGCGAAGGGCGTCCCGAACGTCGCGGCGTTACCGAACCACCCGCCGTTGGGGCCGTAGCCATACCCGTTGAACGGCTGGCCATTGAACGGCGAAGGCTGGCTCCAACCCGTCGAAGGATTCCAGCCGGTCGCCTGATTCCAACCAGTCGTCTGATTCCACGGGCCGTTCTGGTTCCAGTAGCCCTGATTCGCGAAGTTCTGATTCGTGAAGTTCGGGTTCGAGAAGTGGTGGGGGGTCGGGAACGAGTTCTGCCCAAAGAAGCCGAAGGGGCTGTTCGCAAAGCCGTTGAACCCGTGCTGGTTCCAGCCGCCGTTCCAACCCTGCTGGAAGTTGGGGTTCCAGCCCTGGAAACCGAACGGCGTGCCGCCATTGGCGGGCCAGGAGGGCGTGGTGTTGAACGTCGAAGTCGGGGTCCAGTTGGCGAAGGGGGTGTTCATGATCTTGTCCTTTTCTGACAGCGGTGAACCGATACCCGGAGGCCGTCTCTCCCCACACGGGAGCGCCGACCCGTTCCGGTCGTGTCGTCGGCCGAACAGGCACCGCAACCCGAGATATGGACCCCCGTCACGCCCCGTCGCGCAAAACGCGTCGTTTCTGCGCGTCATCCGCCGGTCGCCCATCCTCGAAGCCAGCGGTGCCCGCCGGCCTTCCTGCCATCAACGTCGACCAGCCGCGCCGCCCTCCCGAGTCAGACCCTGCGGATTATGACGAATGCACGATCTCCGGAACTCACGTGCATCCCGCAAGGTCCAACAGCGGTACAACATGGAGACAGGGACACTCCCGGACGCACAACCGCGCCCGACCAACCCCCGCCCGACCCGACGGTCAGACGCGGGGCCCCGAATCGGATGTTTGGGAATTGAGCGGATTCAAACCCCTTCCAATCCCCTCACCCGTCTGATACAGTAATGATCGGGGCGGCCGCAGGCCGTCACGGTCCTCGACCGATGTGTGACAACAGCGCGTGCGACTCCGTCCGAGACCGCGAACACGCGCCGCACCGCCCCAGGCAACGCCCCAAGGAGGCCGCTCATGCAGGCAACAACCCGCCATCTGAATTCCGGATTCCGCATCGGCATTCTCGTCGCCGCCGCCGGAGCCCTGCTCGGAGGCACCCTCCCCGCAGCCTCGGCCCAGTCCCTGTCGAACTCCGCCGCCGTCGCGCCCAGCCCCAACCAGCTCAAGCGCGAAAACCTCACCAAAATGCAGCGGCAGATGCCCGACATCAACTTCGACGAGTACCGCCTCGAAGACGTCATGAACTTCATCGGCGAGATCACCGGCGCCGACCTCGAACCCATGTGGATCGACGACTCCGCCATCGACGGACTCGACCCCGACGCCCTCATCTCCCTCAAGGCCAAGCGCGTCTCCGCCCTCCGCCTCCTCGAGATGGTCCTTGAAAAGGCCGAAGCCGGCTCCGCAGCCTTCTCCGGCGGCTACACCTGGCAGATGACCGAATGGGGCACCATCGAGTGCGGCCCGAAGGAACTCCTCGCACGCCGCGCACGCCTCGAGATCTACCCCATCACCGACCTCCTCTGGGAAATCCCCGACTACGACGAAGCGCCCGAGATCGACCTCCAGACCGTCCTCCAAAGCTCACAGGGCGGCGGCGGCGGACAGAGCCCCTTCCAGGACGCCCAGGACGACGACCTCGACCGAACCACCCTCGAAGAACGCTCCGTCGCGCTCATCGAAATCATCGAAGCCCTCGTCGAACCCGAGACATGGCTCTCCGGCGGCGGCACCGCCTCCATCCGCTACTTCCAGGGCAGCCTCCTCGTCCGCGGCCCCGACTACCTGCACCGCAACCTCGGCGGCTACTCATGGTGGCCCAGCACCGACACCTCCTCACAGGTCATCAACGGCCGTCGCTACGTCAGCATCGGTGTCGACACCGGCATCTCCACCGTCAAGGGCTTCACCAACCAGCCGGTCACCGGAGTCGTCGGCGGCGGCGGTGGCGGCACACCCGGCGGCGGTGGGTGAGCAGGTCCGACAGACCAAAGGCAAGGGACATCCGAGCCGCCTACAGACTCGTCAGTGAGTGTCGAGACCTGGGCGCTGACCTCATCGCATGGCAGGAGCGCCTCCTCCACGGCCTCTGTCACGCCGTCCGCGCCCAAGTCGGGATCAGCGGCAACATGCGCAGCTTCGGCACCGGCGACGCCGAGTCTCTCGGCTCGGTCCGCATCGGCTGGCGAGACAAACAAGCCGAGCAACTCTGGCTCGACTACGCCACCAACATGCCCGTCGAACGCACCCCCGAATACCCCGCCCTCATCGGTGCCGACGACCGCCTCGTGACCCGCACCCGCGACCAGCTCTGGGGACGCGAAGCGTGGTACCGCTCCCGCACCTTCAACGAGCGCCACAAGCGCGTCGGCATCGACGACTACATCATCTCCATCCAGCGTCTCCCCTTCGCCGACCTCTGGCACTCGCTCTGGATCCACCGCGCCGCCGACGAACCCCCGTTCACCCGCCGCGAGTGGTGGCTCGTCCGCTGCGTCCACGAAGAGATCGGCCGCCTCCTCGGCAACGCCCTCGCCTCCGCCGCCGAACCCAGACTCTCCGACCTCACCCCCAGACAGCGCGACGTCCTCGACGCGGTCCTCGAAGGGCTCGCCGAAAAGGACGCCGCAGCCGCCCTCGGCGTCGGCCGTGCCACCGTCCACGAGCACATCCTCGCCATCTACCGCCACTACGGCGTCTCCTCCCGGGCCGAACTCATGGCACTGTTCGTCGGCCGAGAACCGCCCTCCCGGGCCTGATGCCCGATCGACCCAACCCCCGTTCCGACACCCAGACCCGGATTTCAACCCCAACCCACCAATCAGTGGGGTCATCTCGCCCCCGCCGCCGCGGATCATGTGTGCAGCAACCCCCGGGGTCCGGACCGACACCGGCCCCCGCACGCACACTCAGCAAGGAGAACCACATGCACCGCTCGCTCGCAAGGACCGCCCTCACCGCCATCGCCCTCTCGGCCGCAGCCGCTACCACCGCCAGCGCCGACGACCTCTACCTCGCCGGCAACTTCGGACAGATCTGGCACCTCGACACCGACACCGGCGTCGTCGACAGCCCCGTCTCCTGCGGCGGCAACGTCCAGGGCCTCGTCCTCCAGGGACGCGATGTCCTCGCCGCCAGCTCCGACGGCACCGTCTACCGCATCGATCTCGACACCGGGTTCTTCAAGGGCACCTTCCCCGTCGTCGGCAACCCCCTCTCCATGACCCGGTGGGGCAACACGCTCTACGTCACCAACGACGCGGGTGAGGTCCAGTGGTACGAAGCCGAAGACGGCTCGCTCATCGACACCTACTACCTCAGCGACCCCCAGCAGGCCTCCGTTCTCTTCGGCGGCACCATCTTCACCGGAAGCTGGAGCACCTTCGTCTACAAGTCCCCGATCGGCGGCATGAACTTCGAGTTCTTCACCGCCTGCGGCGGCACCGTCAACTCCATGACCACCGACGGCACCGACCTGCTCATCGGCTCCCGCGAGGGCACCATCTACGTCTTCGACGCCGTCACCGGCGGCTACCGCGTCACCTACCCCGTCGCCTCCAACTGCGTCGGCATGGCCTACACCGACGGCAGCCTCTTCATCGCCGGCTCCGACGGCATCGTCCACCGCATGAACCTCGCCAACGGCAACATCGAACGCACCTACGACACCGGGCTCGACCTCACCGCCATGGCCGGCGCCGATGCCTGCGCCGCCGACTTCAACGCCGACGGAGAGATCTCCATCCTCGACTTCCTCGCCTTCCTCAACGCCTGGAACGACCAGGACAACACCGCCGACATGGACCGCAACGGCGTCATCAACACCCAGGACTTCCTGGTCTTCCTCAACGCCTTTACCGCCGGCTGCGAATGAGCCGGTAACGCAACGACTTCGATGCACCCCGCGCAGGCAACGACGCTCCGGACATCGGGGCGTCGTTGCGCTTTTCTCTTTGGGAACGCGCCGTGCCCCGCCCCGCGTCAGTCCGACGATCGGAACAGGTCAAGGAACCGGTCCTCGTACTCATCGAACACGCCGAGCCGATCCAGCTCAGTCTTCAGATCAAACGCCACGTCCCGGTCAGCCGCAGCTGCGTGGAACCGCCGCTCGATCTCCGCCCGCACCTCGGCGTCCAGCCCGTCGTCATGCTCCTCGTCGGCCGTCGGCCCGCCATCGCGAGCGTCCGCATCCTCCGGGGCGTCCTCCAATTCGGTGTCAAACAGCTCGTTGGTCTCCGATGCCGCCTCCTGTGCCGCCTGCACCTGCTCGAACATCCGCAGCATCGCCTCCTCGCCCGCGTCCACGCGCTGGTTCAACTCCGCAAAGTCGATGTCGATGCCCGTGATGTCGCCGAACGCCGACAGCACCGACCTCGCCGCCCGGAAGTTCGGCACCCGCGCCGCGTAGAACGGGATCTCCGCCAGCAGGCACGCCCCGTCAAGCTCACGCTCGCCGGCCGCGCCCAGCAACAGACCGTTCAGCCCGCCGATCCGCCCGTCCGAAGCCGGATTGATCCCAAAGTCCGCGAGCTCATCCAGCAGGTTGCTCGTCGTCACCGCGGTCGTCACACCCGGCTCTTCGCTCGGGTGGATCGCCGACGCCAGCGACGCAAACGTGAACACCCGATCGATCTGCTCATCACGCAACTGATCGAGCAGATCATGCACGAACGCGTAGCCCTTCCGCGAAGGCTGCGCCTCGGCGAGAAACACGATCAGCGGCCGGCCGATGTGATCCTCCGGCGTGCGGAACAGCAACCCACGCGGCAGGTGCGGACGCTCAACCACGCCCGCCCGGACGCCAACATGATTCAGGTCAACGTGGTTGATCAGAGGCACCACGCCCATCGGCTGGAGCCCGAGCTTGCGGACGAGATATCCCCCGGCGATCGCAGCCACATTGCCCATGCCGGGCCAGGCGGCGACGAGATACGGACGTTCTGCGTTTGGTGTACTTTCAGTCATGGTGCGAGACCATGTGCGAGCCGCGTGCCAAGCCGCCGCACCGGCCGCGAACGCTCCTCACAGAGCACGCACCGCCCTCAACCGCGAAAATGCCAGCCGCCTGCCGGATTGGCAGCCATCCCCGGCCCAGACAAGCGCTTCACCCTATCCGCCCAACAACCCCCGCCACCGATCACCATTCTCGACATCACCCCCCCGGTCATACACCGCCACCAACCACCGCACCACCTGCTGCGTCTGCGGATGCTCGTTGCCGTAGGTCGCATCGAGATGCCGATACGACTCCAACAGATGCGGCAGCGCCTCCGCATCCCGATCGTGCTCGGCAAGCGCGATCCCCAACGACTTGGTCACAATCCCCGCCAGCGGGTGCGGGTCCGGCAACTGCTCAACAATCCGCGGCACGACATCCAGCCAGATCGGCTCGGCCTCCGCAAACCGCCCCAGCGCCGAATAGGTCCGCGCGAGGTTCTGCCGCGCCAGCAACGCATTGAGATGCCCCTCGCCCAGCACACGCTCCGCCGACTCAGCAATCTCCTGCGTGATCGGCAACGCCGACGCAAAGTCGCCCCGGGTCGCCAGCGTCGCGCCCAGCGAATTGAGCGACTTCAGATACGTCGGATGGTCCGGATCCATCGTCAGCCTCGCCTCCGCGATCGCTGACCGCAACAACTCGAGAGCCTCGTCCGCCCGTCCCGCCGCGTTGTACGCCTGCGAGAGCGCCGTGCGATAGTCCAGCAGCGTCTCCGCGTCCGCCTCCGGCCACCGCTCATACTGCGGCAGAGCCTCCTCAAAGAGCCCGATCGCTCGATCGATCTCATTGAGTTCCATCGCCACCATCGCGTGGCTGATCATCACCCGAAGCGTCGCCGGGTGCGACGGACCCGCGTGCGCACGGAGCCCCTCGAGCGACCTCTCACGCAGCGCCTCCGCCTCCGCATACCGGGTATCGTCCATCAGCAGCCGCGCGTGGATGTTCATCACCTCGAGCGTGACCACGTCTTCATCACCCAGCGTCGCCTCGTACAGCTCCAGCGACCGGCCGCTGTGGTGGAGCGCCCGCGACGGATCGTTCAGCCGCCGGTACACACTCCCAAGCGCCCTGTGAATAAACGCCGCCGCCTCGTGCTGGTCCGCCAGTTCCGTGTCCACGCGCCCCGCCGCATCGTCCAACGCCTCGACGATCGTCACGTCTCGACCGAGCGACACCTCCGGCGCCGCCGCCAGAAGCAGGTGCGTCGTATAGAACTCATTGACCGCCTGCGCAGCCGCGGCACGCGCCTGCGCCTCGGCGCGGGCCTCCCCGGCCTCCGTGACCGCCGTCGACAGCGACGAGTTCGCGCCCGACAACCGGACCGCCAGCACCGTGGACACCACCGCCGCGCACACCAACAACACCAACGCCACCGACGAGACCGCCACCAGCCCCCGGTGCCGCTTGGCGAACTTCCGCACCAGATACACGCGGCTCGGCGGCCGCGCCACGATTGGCTCGTCGGCCAGGAACCGACGAACGTCGCTGGCAAACTCCGCGATGCTCTGGTACCGACGCTCCCGGTCCTTCTCCAGCGACTTGGCGATGATCGTCTCGACATCGCCGCGGCACTCCCGATTCGTCGCGCTCAGGCGGCTCGGCTCCTCCTGCCGGATCACCCGCACCGCCTCCGGGATCAGCTTGTTCCGCAGGTCATACGGCAACGAACCGGCGATCAGCTCATACGCCACCACACCCAGCGCATACACATCGCTCCGCGTGTCAAGCTGCCCCGGGTCGCCCTCCACCTGCTCGGGCGACATATACGGCAGCGTGCCGATCAACTGCCCGACCTCCGTCCGCATCGTCGTCATCTGCAGATCAGGATCCACAGCCCGTGCAACACCGAAGTCGAGGATCTTCGGCTGCCCGTCCGGCGCGATCAGGATGTTCCCGGGCTTCAGGTCGCGGTGAATCACGCCCTTCTGGTGCGCGTGGTGCACCGCATCGGCGATCCGCGCGATCAGTTCCAGCCGCCCCCGCAGGTCCAGCCCCGGGTCCTTGGCGACCTCGTGGAGCGAACGCCCGTGCACCAGCTCCATCGCAAAGTACGGGATCGGCCCCTCCGGTGACGGCACGATCCCCGCGTCAAAGATCTGCGCGATGCCCGGGTGCTGCAGCCGCGCAAGCAGCTGGATCTCGTACTCAAACCGCCTCCGCATCGCCGGCTGCGTAAACGACGACCGAAGCACCTTGAGCGCCACCAGCCGACGCGGGTGCGCACGCTCGGCCTCATAGACGATCCCCATCCCGCCCCGACCCAACTCGCGGACGATCCGGTACCCCGGCACGCTCGGCAGCGCCGCCGTTCCCGCGATCCCGCCCGGGCCACCCGCCGGCCCGCTCGGCGGGAGCGTCTCATCCTCCGTTGACGTCGCATACTCCAGCACGCTCTCGCTGCTGGCGTGGGCCGCGAGCAGGGCCTCGACCTCCCGCCGCAGCGGCCCGTTGCCCGCGCACGCGCCGTCGAGATACGCTCCGCGCTGCTCCGCCGGCAGCGCCACCGCCTCGGTGAACACTCTCTGCAACTCGTCCCACCGCGCATCATCCATCGCCGCGCTCCCCGTCCGCCGACCCGGCAGCACCCGATTCGCCGGCATCGTCCGGCTCGGCGGACATTTCGCGGAAGAGCCACGCCCGAGCAAAGTTCCATTCGTTCTTGACCGTCGTCACCGAGAGGTCCAGCACCTGCGCGGTCTGCGCGATGCTCAGCCCTGCGAAGTACCGCAGCATCACGATCTGCGCCTTCCGCCCATCGACCCGCTCGAGCTTGTCGATCGCCCCGTGAAGATCGAGCAGCCGCTCCGGGTCGGCGATCGGCGCCGGCACATCGCGACCCTCCAGCGATCGAGGACGCACGCCGCCGCCGCGTTTCACCGCCCGCCGCGCACGCGCGTGATCGATCAGGATCTGCCGCATCGCCCGCGCCGCCGCGCCGAAGAAGTGCGCCCGGTTCTCCCACGCCATCTCCCGCCCGGCAAACAGCCGCAGGTACACCTCGTGCACCAGCACCGTGGTCTGCAGCGTGCCCCGCACCTCGTGGCGCATCTCCTGCCGGGCCATCCGCCGCAACTCCTGGTACACCCGAGGGATCCAGTCGTCGGGCGACTGCTCGCGCTCCGGCGTGGCGTCGGTCACCGTCGGGTCGTCGGGTCGGGCCTCGGTCAAAGTGTGCTCCATGATGGTGGATTCCCCGCGTACTGAGTCGGAGTCTACTGACCAATCCGTCAAAGAAACAAGACATTCTCGACCAATCGCTGACCACTCCGCCACGGTCTGACGCATGTACTTCAGGAGAGAGACAAGCGACCACCCACCGGCACCTGCGGCACGCTATCGGAGCGCGCCGGCCGGGGGGTGTCACTTGCAGCAGGGAGATCTTGTGTTCATGAACGTGCAACCACAACGCGCCATCGCCATCCTCGCGTGCGCCGCGGCCGCCGCGTCGGCCGACATCATCACCGTCAGCTACGGCTCGCTCACCGGCGACTACATCGAGACCTTCGAGACCTTCGACGCGGGAGCTCCCTTTGTCGGGGCCAACTACGACGGCGTCGTCGCCAACCCCTTCGGCCTCTCGATCGCCGAACGCTTCGACGGCCAGACCGTCTCCGACGGCACCAACCAGAGCGGCGGCGGGACCCACGACGTCATCAGCGGCACGCCCGACGGCCCGCTCTCGCTCGCCCTTGGCGCACCGACCCAGAACCTGGTCATCGGCGACACCACCCCCGTCGGCGGCACCGGCCACGCCATCAGCGGGCTCAGCTCGCCCGGCTGGCCCAACTTCCAGGCCATCGGCGAGGGGGCCGCGACGTTCCTGTTCGATGTCGGCCAGCCCGACGTCGGGTTCACGACCTTCGGCGCACTCGACGGCGGCGACCTGCGGGCCGACTTCTACGACCGCAACGGCGGGCTGCTGGGCTCGGTCACCATCGATGAGATCCTCGACGGCGGTTTCGGCTTTGCGACCTCGGACGGCTCGGCGTCGATCGCCGGCATGGTGATCACCAACACCGAGGCCGAGGGCATCTCGTACGACAACATCTGGTACCACACCGTGCCGGCGCCGGGCGTGGTCTCCGTGCTCGCTTGCGGCGGCGCGGCGTTGGTCCGCCGCCGGCGCTGAGGCGGTGGGCGACAACTCTGAATCGGGACGGGAGACGGGCAACGGTCCGGCTGGCACTCCTGCCAGGTGAGTCTCAGCCCCCCGAGGAGCCGGCGTCATCGCCGGCTTCTTGGTTTGCGCTGTCGGGTTCACCTTCTGTCGCGTTGTCGGATTGGCGGTCGGCCTTCAGTTCGGCCTTCTCTTCCTTGTCGTCGCCGGAGATCTTGAGGAAGGGGATCGTCGAGTCGATGTTGTTGATCGTCGTGCGCAGGGAGGCGAGGTGCTTCTCGATCTGCGTGAGCGGGACCTGCAGCGAGGTGACCGAGCCGTCGAGCTTGGTCAGCTTGCCGTCGATGGTCGCGAGCTGTGTGTTCACGCTCTCGAGGACCTCGAGCTTGGTGTTCAGTTCGACGAGTTGCCCTTCGACTGTCGTGAGCTGCGCTTCCACTTTGGTGAGCAGCGCGTTGGCTTTCTCGACCTTGGCGAAGCTGTCGTTGATCGAGGTCAGGTTGTCGTTGGCCAGTCCGATCCCGTCGTTGATGTCCTGGACGATGCATCCGGACGCGACCGAGAGGAGCGGGAGAGCGAGCAGGGGCGTGATGAGTCGATTCATGGGGAAACCTCCGGCGCAAGCGTAGGGCACGATCGCAAGCGGACGTGAAGCGGGCGGGCGCGGCTTCTGGCGAGAATGTTGGGCTGCGGGTCGGAGATTCGCGGTTTTCTCGGGCTTTTGCGGTGTGCAGCGGACTGCGCTTGTCCGCTGCGGCGCAGGCGCGCGGTTTTCCTGAGAAACGGGTAGGACCGGTGGTTCTCACCGGCTATCGTGCAACCTCGTGGGACGGTAACAACAAAGACGCCCCATCCCCCCAGAGGAGAGTTTGTATGCGTTACAAGACCGATCACCGGCTGTTTTTGCGCGCGCATGTCGCGGCGACGATGCTCGCGCTGACTTCTATCGCGGCTGCCCAGAGCGAGGGCGAGTGGACACTGTTCTGCCCGATCGGGAGCAACGAGACCCAGCTGGTCGATCTCGACAACAACGTGGTGCAGACGTGGGAGAGCGCGTTCACGCCGGGGGCGTCGGTGTATCTGGTTGACGATGGCGCGATCCTGCGGCCGGCGAACGATCCCAACGCGGGGAACTTCGGCGGGCCGGGGCTCGGCGGCAGGATCGAGCGGATCGCGTGGGACGGGACGGTCGAGTGGAGCTACCTCGCGGCGGGACCCGACTACGTGCAGCACCACGATATCGAGCTGCTGCCCAACGGGAACGTTCTGGCGATCGTGTGGGAGCGGCACTCGGCGGCCGACGCGATCGCGATGGGGCGTGATCCGGCCCGGGTGGGTACGGAGGTCTGGTCGGAGACGGTGATCGAGGTTGAGCCGTCCGGGACCGACGGGGGCACGATCGTCTGGCAATGGCGGGTGTGGGACCATCTCGTCCAGGACTTCGACCCCAACCTGCCGAATTACGGGGTCATCTCGGAACACCCGGGGCGGATCGACATCAACGCCGGGCCGGAGGTGCCTGACTGGCTTCACTTCAACGCCCTCGACTACAACGCGGAGCTCGACCAGATCGTGCTCAGCTGCTTCACGCTTGGAGAGATCTACATCATCTCGCGTGACCCGAATGACAGCGGGGACCTGCTCTACCGGTGGGGCAATCCGCAGATGTACGGGCGTGGCGGTCCTGAAGATCAGAAGCTCTTCAACCAGCATGATCCGGAGTGGATTCCCGCCGGGCTCCCCGGAGCGGGGAACATCACCGTCTTCAACAACGGCAACCCGAGGGGTTACTCGTCTATCGAGGAGATCAATACGGGTGTTCGCGGTGACGGCACCTACAACATCGGCATGAGCGATCCCTACGGCCCGGCCGACTTTACGGCCTCGGAGGACGAGATCGACGGTGTGCCGTTCTTCTCCAACTTCATGTCGGGCGTGCAGCGGATGGCCAACGGCAACTCGATTGTCTGCATCGCGCTCGAGAACCGGATCGTGGAGATCGACTCTGCGGGCAACTCGGTGTGGAGCATCGCGACCGCCGGGCCGGCTTTCAGGGGAACGCGGTACGCCAAGCGTGATTCACGGCTTGAGGGGTTGCTGTGGTGCGTCGCCGACTTCAACGACGACGATGTCGTCAATACGCAGGATGTGCTGGCGTTCCTCAATGCGTGGACGGCGGAGGATGAGGCGGCCGACTTCAACGGCGATGGCTCGGTGGACACGCTTGATGTGCTGGCGTTCCTGAACGCATGGACCAGCGGCTGCTGAGTGCACGGCCCGGTCGGAATGGCCGGTTTGTCTGAGCTTTGACACCGCGGGGCGCGTTGGCGTCCCGCGGTGTTGTTTTTGGCGTTGGCCAGGCGCGTGAGCTGGGCTGCGGCCTTGCGGGTGATCTCGCGGTGGCGGACTTCGATCGCGGGCGAGAGCGGCCGGGCGTCGGCTGGGTCATGGGTGGAAAGGTGGCGGAGCGTCTGCACGGCGATCGGTCGTGCGGCGATGGCGGCGCGGCGTGCCTGCAGTTCGGCTTGGCTGGTGAGGCGGTCGATGAGGCGGATGAAGCCGGGAGACTCGAGCGTGTCGAGGAGTTGCTCGAGAGTGATGTCGTGCAGGGTGGCGAGATCGGGGAGGGTGAGGTCGGCCCTCAGGTAGTCGGTGATGAGGGCTTCGGGGGTGATCGCGTTCGGGGGGTGAGCAGAGGTGCTCGTGGGGTGGTGCCTGGGGAACGCGGATTTGGTGTTGGTTGTGGGTTCGGGTGCTTCGGTGATGTGCGCGTGCGGCATTGTTGTCCCCTCCTTGCACTATTTTGGGGCGCAGGGGTGGGGGATGGAAGGGGAATGTGGGAGAGGGGCGCGAAGTTGCGCGCGCTCGTGGTCGATGGGGAGGTTTTTTCTGGTTCGGAGGGCGTGGCCTTCGCTCGGGGGCTCGCTCAGACCACGGCACCGCGGGCGTTGTCGATTGGCGTCGGGGTCCTAAACTCCGGGGATGAGTGCAGTTTGTGCAGAGTCTGGTTCGGGCGGTGTCCGCGGCAAGGGCAAGGTGCTGGTGGCGATGTCCGGTGGGGTGGACAGCTCGGTGGCGGCGGCGCTGTCGGTGCGCGAGGGGTACGAGGTGATCGGCTGCTTCATGCGGCTGGGGTCGGTGGGGGAGAGTCTCGGGGTGGTGGAGGAGGCGTGCGCGGTTGGGGGGGGCGATGAGGCATCCGATGCTGGGGGGGGAGACGGCTCACTCGCTCGCGCGGGGGGCTCTGTGGATGATGGGCCAACGATCAAGCACCGGGGGTGCTGCTCGGTTTCTGACGCGGCGGATGCGCGGCTGGTGGCGGCGGAGTTGGGTATCCCGTTCTATGTGTGCAACTTCAAGAAGGACTTCGGTCGGATCATCGACTACTTCGTGGATTCGTACGCGGTGGGGCAGACACCGAACCCGTGTGTGCGGTGCAACGATTGGTTGAAGTTCGGCAAGCTGCACGACTATGCGCGGGAGTTCGGGTGCGACTTTGTCGCGTCGGGGCACTATGCGAGGATCGTGGCGGGCGAGGATGGCGAGCCGGCGTTGGCGCGTGGCGTGGACTTTGAGAAGGACCAGAGTTACGTGCTGTTCGGCGTGCCGCGGGAGCAGCTGGCGTCGATGCTGTTGCCGATCGGGGAGATGCGCAAGGCGGACGTGCGGGCATTGGCGGAGGAACTCGGGTTGCCGGTCTTCGACAAGCCGGACTCGCAGGAGATCTGCTTCGTGCCGGACGATGACTATGCGGGGCTGGTGGAGCGGCGGCGTCCGGACCTGGCGGAGGCGGCGCGCGGGCGCGGCGAGATCGTGGACACGGCGGGCAACGTGTTGGGTGAGCACGGTGGGCAGCACCGGTTCACGATCGGGCAGCGTCGGAAGATCGGGGTTGCGCTCGGGCATCCGATCTACGTGGTGGACCGGGACCCGGTGCGCAACCGTGTGACGGTGGGGGAGTCGGACGATTTGCTGGTCGTGTCGTGCGAGGTTGCGGAAGCGAACTGGTTGGCGCGATCGGTGGCGGGTGAGGACGGGGTGACGGTGCAGTATCGGGCGCACGGGGAGCCGGTCGGGGCGCGGGTGACCCTGTTGCCCGATGCGGACGAACCGGGGCCTTCGGGTCGTCTCGGCCGGTTTGCGGTTCGGTTTGACGAGCCGCAGCGGGCGGTGGCTCCGGGGCAGGCGCTGGTGGTGTACGACGGGGCGGGGCGCGTGCTGGGAGGCGGCTGGGTGACGGCGACCGGGTGAGCGGCGGGAATCGGGCTGCGGGGTTGGCGTCGGCGGATTCTGCCGCGGTTCCCTAAACGTTTGGAAATCTGTTCAGATTCTGGTATGCTGGCTCGGTCCGGGTCTTCTTGGCCGCAGCGGTGACACTCGTTTTCGGCGTCCTGCCGACCGCTGCGTGGGGTAGTTGCGTTCGAAGGGATGTAGTCGTGGGTGATGGTGCGCGCGCATATGACGTTGTGATCGTCGGAGGGGGTCCGGCGGGGACCACCATCGCGACTCTTTTGAAGAAGTACGACCCGACGATCAGCGTGTTGATCATCGAGAAGGCGAAGTTTCCGAGGGAGCACGTTGGCGAGAGCCAGTTGCCCGGGATCGGCGCGGTGCTCGACGAGATGGGCGTATGGGACAAAATGGAGGCTGCGAACTTCCCGATCAAGATCGGGGCGACGTACCGGTGGGGGAACTCGCCGGAGTTGTGGGACTTCGAGTTCATCCCGTTGAGCGTGTACAAGGACGAGGGGCGACCGGGCAAGTTTGAAGGGCAGCGTCGGATGACGGCCTGGCAGGTGGACCGGGCGATCTACGACGACATCCTGCTGCGGCACGCCGAGTCGGTCGGTGTGGAAGTTTGGGAAGAGACGGCGGTGCGCGGGGCGGAGCTCGAGGGCGATCGGATCCGGTCGTTGACGCTCGACGACGGGCGCACGGTGACTGGTGAGTATGTGGTGGATGCATCGGGTCACGTGGGGGTGCTGCGGAGGGCGCTGGGTGTCGGGATCACCGAGCCGAGCCGCCTGCGGAACATGGCGGTGTGGGACTATTGGGACAACGCCGAGTGGGCGGTCGAGATCGGGACGGGGGCGACTCGGGTGCAGGTGTTGAGCCTCGCGGGGGGATGGATCTGGTTCATCCCGCTGGGGCCGACGCGGACGAGCATCGGGTTCGTATGCCCGGTGGAGTATTACAAGCAGCGGAAACTGAGCCCGGCGGAGTTGTACGCAGAGGCGGTGAAGGCCGAGCCTCGCGTGGCGTCGCTGACGCGGAACGCGACCAGGGACGGCAACGTGAAGACGACGAAGGACTGGTCGTTTGTGGCGGACCGGCTGGCGGGGGAGAACTGGTTTTTGGCGGGCGAGGCCGCGGGGTTTGCCGACCCGATCCTGGCGGGCGGGTTGACGCTGGCGCACACGGGCGGGCGTGAGGTGGCGTACACGATTCTGGCGATGCGCCGGGGCGAGCACGATGAGTCGTGGCTTCGGGAGATGTACGCCGAGCGGCAGAAGAAGCGGATCGAGCAGTACATCCGGTTTGCGGACTACTGGTATTGCGCGAACGGGCAGTTCACGGACCTCGAGGATCTGACGGCGGAGATCGCGAAGGAGGCGGGGCTGGACATGTCGCCGAAGCAGGCGTTCCGGTGGTTGAGCCTGGGCGGGTTTGCGCACGAGGACTTCTCGTTCCCGGGTCTCGGGGGGCTCGATCTGCTGGCGGTGAAAGAGGTGACCAAGGTCTTCTCCGGCGAGGAGGAAGACCGGAGCGGTTGGGAGATCAACAAGTACAACACCTTCCGGTTGGATCTCTCGGGGACGAAGAAGCAGCAGATGCCGGTGTATGCGCAGGGCAAGATCATGCAGGCGGAGTGCTATGTGCGCGACGGGCGGTGGTTGCCGAACGTGGGGTTGTATGGCGTGCTTGTCGGTCTGTTGCGCAAGCACAACGATTTGGCGTCGATCAGGCAGGGGCTGGAGGCCGCGGCGAGGAAGCAGTCGGCGCGGTCGGGCCATGGGGCGGGGTTCTATGTCACGCAGGGTGTGTCGACGCTGGAGACCATGCTCGTCGAGGGCTGGGTGAAGGGGTCGGTGGACTCGAAGCGGAAGACGATGGTGTACACGCCGATCGTGCAGTCGAACTTTCACAAGAACGACGACGCGCTGCCGGAGAAGAAGGCGGAGCGGGCGGCGGATCATCCGGCGTCGTGAGCGGGGTGGGGATCAGCGGCGCGAGGGGTTGGTTGGACGATGCTGCGCGGGGCGTTTGGGCTGCGCTGCGCCGGGTTTTTGCATGATGAATAGGTAGTTGAAGCCGCGCTCGAAGGTGTTGGCCTGGAGTGATTGTTGCTGTCGGTTGGCCTGCGCGAGCTTGGCGTTGCGGCGGACGACGGCGACGATGTCGACGGGCTGGAAGTGGCGGCGGAGGATGGCGAAGAGCTCGAAGCCGATGGGCATGAACTCGGAGCGGTCGTTGGCGCGGGGCGTGCCGCGGGTGGTGCGGGCGCGGGGATTGTCCTCGTGGCGTGAGTCGCTGACGTAGAGGCCGAGGTGGCGTCCGGGTCTGAGGACGCGGGCGAGCTCGGCGATGACCTGGGCCATGGCGCGGTAGTAGGCCTGGCCGCCGTCGCGGCCGCCGGCGTCGAGCTTGCCGATGCAGGCGGGGTCGTCGGAGTAGTTGACGTGTGTGGAGTAGGGCGGGTCGATGAAGACGAAGTCGCAGGAGTTGTTGTCGAGGGGGAGTTTGCGGGCGTCGGAGGGTTGGATGTCCTGTCGGGAGGGGTTGAGGTCGAAGCCGATGCCGGTGCGGCGGAGGTCGGTGCAGACGTCGAGGGTGGTGCCGCTGCCGCACATGGGGTCGAGGACGGTTTCGCCCTGGGCGGTGTAGCGCTGGAGGAGTTGCCAGATGATCCAGCTGGGGGTGGCGCCGACGTAGTTTGGGTTGCCCTGGACGGTGGGGGCGTCGGGGTTTGTCGGGAGGTAGTGCTGGCTTGGGTATTCCCAGAGCGTGCTGGTGAAGAGCTCGAGCGGGGGCTTTTTGAAGGTGGTGCCCTTGGGGGTGTTGGGGCGGAACTTGGGGCGGTTGGAGCTGCCGGTGTCCGCTGCGGGGCGGGGCTGGCGCGGGGGGCGGGGGTCGTTGTGGTTTGGTTGGCGGGGCATGGTGGCTAGTTGGCGGCGAGTGCGGCGAGGACGGCGTCGCGGGTTTCGGTGAGGGACTTGGGGAGGCGTGCGCCGGCGGCGCGGGCGTGGCCGCCGCCGCCGAGGGTGCCGGCGACACGGTTGACGTCGATCTCGTCGGGGCCGGGCTTGGATCGGAAGCTGATTTTGGTGACGGGTGCGCCGGTGTGGTCTTTGGACTCGGTGAGGACGACGGCGACCTGGACGGACTCGACGGCGAGCATGCGGTCGGCGAAGCCGCCGGTGTCGCCGGAGGTGCCGCCGGTGTCTTTGAAGTCCTGGTCGTCGAGCATGACGAGGGCGATGGAGTTTTTGGTGTGCATCTCGAGTTTGGAGAGGGCGCGGCCGAAGAGGCGGAGGCGGCTGACGCGGTCGCGTTGTTCGATGATGCGGTAGAGGTCGGTGCTGGTGACGCCGGCTTCGAGGAGGTCGGCGACGAGGCGGAACATGTCGGGGGTGGTGTTGGAGTGTCGGAACCAGCCGGTGTCGGTGGCGATGCCGAGGTAGAGGGGGGTGGCGATCTCGACGGGGAGCTTGGTGGCGGGGAGGTTGAGGAGTTTGCAGCAGAGGTGGGCGATGATCTGGGCTGCGGCGGGGGCGGTGGTGTCGACGATGCGTCGGTCGGCGATGGTGGCGTCGCCCCGGAGGTGGTGGTCGATGATGAGGGTGCGGTCGCTCTTTCCGGTGACCGCCTCGCGGGCGAACTCGAGCTGGGACCACGAGCCGGTGTCGACGATGACGAGGGTGTCGGGGTGGTCGGCGTCGGTGGGTGGGTTGGTGTCGAGGTGGCGGGTGGGGGTGTCGCCGGCGACTTCGGCGAGGAAGTCGGGCAGTGCGCCGGCGTACCAGAGCTCGACGTTGCGGGCGGGGTCGAGCCGGCTGAGCGTGCGGGCGAGGGCGAGGCTGGATCCGACGGCGTCGCCGTCGGGTTTGAAGTGGGTGGTGATGGCGACCGAGCCTGAGGAGGCGAGCCAGTCGGCGGCCTGGGCGATGGAGGTGTTGGAGGCGTACTCGGTTTGGAGGTCGGTCATGCGGTCGCCTCGTGGGGGTGGGTGGGGTTGGTGTTGGGGGTGGGTGGGGTGGTGACTGCTTTGAGGATGTGTTCGACTCGGGTGCAGTCTCGCTCGATCTGGTCGAGCAGGCCCTGGAGTGAGGGGAACTGCATCTGCTCGCGCACCCAGCCGACGAGGTCGAGGGTGATGGGCCAGCCGTATTCGGGGAGGCCGGGGAGGTTGGGCGTGTCGGGCCGGGGTGCGCGTCCGATGAGGTAGACCTCGGCGGTGCGGGCGTGTTCGCCGAACTGTGGCTTGGTGCCGACCGAGAGGGCGCCGGGGGCGGTGGAGCCGTCGGGGAGTGTGGCGAGTGTGGCGTAGACGCCGTCGGCGGGGATGAGGTTTGGGGTGTTGATGTTGGCGGTGGGGTAGCCGAGGGTGCGGCCGCGGCGATCGCCCTGGACGACGGTTCCGGTGATGCGGTGGGGTCGGGTGAGGACGGCCCACGCATCGCGTGCGCGGCCGTGCTGAAGGAGCCAGCGGGCGATGGTGCTGGAGGCGGTGACGGCGGAGTTGTCGGAGAGGCCGACGGCGACGGGGGGGACGGTGTGGACCTCGATGCCCCGGGGTTGGCAGAGTGTCTTGAGGGTGTCGATGGTGCCGGCGCGGTCTTTGCCGAAGCGGAAGTCTGCGCCCTCGACGAAGGCGCGGGGGTTGTGCTTGGCGATGACGCGTTCGAGGAATGCCTCGGGGGTGAGTGCGAGGAGGTCTTCTGTGGGCTCGAGGCGTTCGATGGTGGCTGCGCCGGCGTGGGTGAGGAGGCTGGTGCGCTGCTGGAAGGTGGTGAGGCGGGCCGGGGTGCGGTCGGGATTGAGGCGTGTGAGGGGGTGGGGATCGAAGGCGAGGACGGTGGTGCCGCCGACGGCGCCGAGATCGCCAGCGAGCTGCTTGGCCCGGCTGAGGATGGCGGCGTGTCCGGCGTGGACGCCGTCGAAGTTGCCTATGGAGACGATGGTGGGCGGTGGCCTCATACGGGTGGAGGGTAGTGCGGCCGGGGCTGTTGAGCGGCTGAGATGAATCCTATAGTCGCGGCCCTGCCGGACGCGGCCGGATGAGACTCTGGTGCGGCGGTGTCCCGCTCGTTTGGAAGGACTATGCGATGGCGATTTTTTCCCGGAAAGCACGGCCCTCGATCGCTTCGACCCCGACGCCACCGGCGGGCGGGCTGGAGGAGCGGACGCTGGCGATCGGGACGGACCTTCTCAAGCAGGCGCAGGGGCACAAGGCCGGGCTGCTGAGCGCGAAGTTCTACTCTGACAAGCTGATGGACTGGTCGATGAAGGACCAGGGCTTCAAGGTGCAGTTGTTCCGGTTTGTGGACGCGTTCCCGATGTTGCGGTCGGCGGAGGCGGTGCACGATCACCTGGTGGACTACCTGACGCAGCCGGATGTGCGGCTTCCTCCGGGGATGGACATCGGGCTGAAGGCCGGCGGCATGGCCAAGGGCCTGATGACTTCGACGATCAGCGGCCAGATCAAGAGCATGGCGGCGAAGTTCATCGCGGGGACGGACGCGGAGAGCGCGCTGCCGGGGCTGCGGGATCTCTGGAAGGAGGGGATCGCGTTCAGCGTGGACCTTCTGGGCGAGGCGTGTGTCTCGGACGCGGAGGCGGATGAGTATCGGGACAAGTATCTGGATCTGGTGAAGAACCTGCCGGAGCGTGTGTCGGAGTGGAAGGCGCAGCCGCGGTTGGAGTCGGACCATCTGGGTTCGATCCCGCGGACGAACGTGTCGATCAAGATCTCGTCGCTGAGCGCCAAGTGCAACCCGATCGACACGGAGGGGGCGATCGCGGACCTGATGACGCGGATCGTGCCGATCCTGGAGGAGGCGCGCGCGCGGGACGTGTTCATCAACTTTGACATGGAGCAGTTTGCGCTGAAGGACCTGACGCTCGAGCTGTTTATGCGCTGCTGCGAGGCGGTGGATTTCCGGGCCGGGTTGGCGATGCAGGCGTATCTGAAGAGCGGCGTGGACGACGCGAAGCGGATTGCGGATTGGGCGAAGCGGACGGGGCGGGTGGTGACGGTGCGTCTGGTGAAGGGTGCGTACTGGGACTACGAGACGATCCACGCCGAGGAGATGGGGTGGCTGTGCCCGGTGTGGAACGAGAAGTGGCAGAGCGACAAGTGCTTTGAGGACATGACGGACGTGTTCCTGGACTCGTGCCCTCGGGCGCTGGGCGGGCAGGCGGACGCGACGGCGGAGGGCCCGACGCGGATGTCGCCGGGGGCGGGCGGCGTGAAGCTGGCGCTGGGGTCGCACAACGTGCGGTCGATCGCACACGCGGTAGCGGCGCTGGATCAGCGGGGCCTGCCGCGGAACGCCATTGAGCTGCAGATGCTGCACGGGATGGCGGACCAGCTCAAGCACGCGGCGAGCGATCTGGACCTGCGGGTGCGCGAGTATGTGCCGGTGGGGGAGATGATCCCGGGGATGGCGTATCTGGTGCGTCGTCTGCTTGAGAACACGTCGAATGAGTCGTGGCTCCGGTCGGGCTTTTTGGACAAGGCGGACCCCTCGGCGCTGCTGGCGGCGCCGGAGCGGAAGCCGGGCGCTGAGGAGAAGCTGGACCTTGCGATGAGCGCGTCGGAGCGGCACGCGCTGTCCCGCGCCGAGCCGGGCGTTGGGGACGGCCGGGCGTTTGTGAACGAGGCGCTGCGGGATTTCTCGCGGGTGCAGGTGCGGGACATCTTTGCCGGCGCGGTGCATGGTGCGCAGGTGCCGGTGGTGGCTAGCGACAAGACGCCCGAAGAGGCCGACGCGATGGTCGAGCGGGCGCTGAGCGCGTTCAATGGTCGCTGGAAGGACGGGACGCGGCACAAGGGCTGGCGCGACATCGAAGTGGAGCGTCGCGCGCGGGTGCTGGTGAACGCGGCGGCGGCGATGCGGGCGCGGCGGGACGAGCTCTCGGGCATCATCATCAAAGAGAACGGCAAGTGCTGGGTGGACGCTGATGCGGATGTGGCCGAGGCGATCGACTTCTGTGAGTATTACGCGCGGGAGGCGGTGCACCTGTTCCGGCGAGAGCGGATCGGGCGGTTCATCGGCGAGCTGGACGAGCAGTTCTATCAGCCGCGGGGCGTGGCGGTGGTGATCTCGCCGTGGAACTTCCCGCTGGCGATCGCGTGCGGTATGACCGCGGCGGCGCTGGTGACGGGCAACACGGTGATCCTGAAGCCGGCGGAGCAGACGGCGGGCATCGCGAAGGTGGCTTGGGAGATCCTGTCTGCGTGCATCGTGCAGGAGGTCAGCATGGCCGAGGGCGCGAACGTGCTGCAGTTCTGCCCCGCGCCGGGTGAGACGACGGGGGCGGCGCTGGTGCGTGACCCGCGGGTGAGCCTGCTGGCGTTTACGGGGTCGAAGGCGGTGGGGCTGGACATCATCAAGGCTGCGGGCGTGACGCACGAGGAGCAGACGCAGGTCAAGAAGGTCGTGTGCGAGATGGGCGGCAAGAACGCGATCATCATCGACACGTCGGCGGATCTGGACGAGGCGGTGCTGGGCGTGCGGCACTCGACGTTCGGGTTCCAGGGGCAGAAGTGCTCGGCGTGTTCGCGGTGCATCGTGGTGGACCCGGACGGGCCGGACGGTGAGGCGACGAAGCTGTTCATCAAGCGGCTGGTCGAGTCGACGCGGTCGCTGGTGGTGGGGGACCCGACGCGGTCGGGGACGGACGTCGGGCCGATCATCGACAAGGCGGCGGCGGAGATGATCCGGGGGATGATTGAGACGGCGAGGCGCGAGGGCTGCCGCGAGGAGCTGGCGATGGATGCTCCGCCGGCGGACTCATCCACGGGGACGATCCCGACGGAGTATGTCGGGCCGCACATCTTCAGCCATGTCGAGCCGCATCACACGATCGCGCGGCAGGAGATCTTCGGGCCGGTGCTGGCGGTGATGCACGCGAAGAGCTTTGAGGAGGCGTTGGCGATCGCCAACGACCACCCGTACAAGCTGACGGGCGGGGTGTTCAGCCGCAAGCCGGCGCACCTGGAGCAGGCCAAGCGGGAGTTCCGCGTGGGGAACCTGTATCTGAACCGCGGGTGTACGGGGGCGATGGTGGCGCGGCAGCCGTTTGGCGGGTTTGGGATGAGCGGCGTGGGGAGCAAGGCGGGCGGGAAGGACTATCTGCTGCAGTTTGTGGAGCCGCGGGCGATCTGTGAGAACACGATGCGGCGGGGGTTTGCGCCGGAGTTGTAGACTGCACGCCCGGGGGGTACCTTTTGAGGCTATGCCGACGCTCGTGATCCAGACGAGGATTGGAGCCCCGATCGAGCGGTGCTTCGATCTTGCCCGTTCGATCGACTTTCACGCGCACTCGATGGCCCGCACGGGAGAGGTCGCGATCGCGGGTACGACGAGCGGGCTGATCGGCGAGGGCGAAGAGGTCACGTGGCGGGCTCGGCACTTCGGCGTGACGCAGCGGCTGACGAGCCGGGTGGTGGAGTGTCGGCGGCCCGAGGTCTTTGTCGACGAGCAGGTGCGTGGGGCGTTTCAGTCGTTTCGGCATGAGCACCGGTTTGTGGCGATCGATGCAGGAGCAACGTCGCTGACCGATACGTTCACGTTCCGTGCGCCGTGTGGTGTGCTGGGGCGGATGGTCGAGGTCTTGGTGTTGCGGCGGTACATGCACCGTGTGCTGACCTTGCACCTGGCCAACCTCAAGCGGGCGTTGGAGTCTGACGGGTGGCGGCGGTTTCTTGAAGCGGGCGATGCTTGATCACCGGGCGGGGTGTGCACACGTTCCTTCCGCGTGCTTACGCCCGCGGCTCTGTGAGTGTGGTGAGCCACTTGCACCAGATGCTCAGGACCACCAGCATGTAGAGCCTTTGCGAGTGGTCTCGCCCGTGCCAGGGGTTGATGGATCGCTCGCCCGCAGCGTCGTGTTCGCGGAGCATGCGGCGGACGAAGTCCATGTTTATCTCGACGCCGGCGTCTGCCAGGCCGGGGAAGGGGTCTGTGGATTCGAGGTGGTCGTAGAGGAGCTGGCGCATGCCGCCGTAGTCGGTGCGGAACCACTCGCCGATGGGGATGGCGAAGCCCATCTTGGGTCGGTCGACGATGTCGGGGGGGAGGTAGCGGCGGGCGAGGGTGCGGAGGAGGCCTTTGCGTTGGCCGTTGGGCATGAGGGTGGGTATCGGAGTCGACAGGGCTTGCTCGATGACCGTTCGAGAGAGGAGTGGTGACCGGACTTCAAGCGCGACTGACATGCTTGCCGTGTCGCTCTTGCGCAGCAGATCCCATGGTAGGTATGTGCCGAAGTCGTCCCGCAACGGATCCTCAGCACCGGAGCGCCAATCCCAGAACTCTCGGACGCGGTTATCGACGAGCGACGCCCTGGTCAATCGCTCGAAGTCACGTTGGTCGAAGATTTCGCGGAGCCCGTGAAAGTGTCTTGACCGCGCAGCCTCTGCGAGGCGTCCGAGCTTGGCGGATCGTGCCTTGGGATCGGTGCTTGGGAACGCATGGGGAGGGATCTGCGCGAGCAACCAGCGCCAGCGTTGGTAGAAGGGCGCGATCGCGTGCCGTTGATAGCCCCCGAACAACTCATCACCCCCGTCTCCCGCCAACGCCACCCGCACCTGCTGCCGGGTCGCACGGGAGACCCAGGCCGTGGGCAAAAGAGAGCTGTCTCCGAATGGGAGGCCGAGTTGCTCGATCAAGCCCACCAGATCGGAAGCGGGCTCGGCTTCGCACTCAAGCGTCATGTGACTGGTACCCAGGTGTCGCGCTGTCTGCGACGCAGCTTCGGACTCGTCGTATTGGGGATCGGGCATACGAACCGAGAATGTGCGCAATGTCTCCCCGTGAGCGCTGAGCCCCGCCTGGGCGAATGCCGCGACCAGCCCGGAGTCGACCCCACCGGAGAGAAAGCACCCCAGCGGCACGTCCGCCTCAAGCCGTTCGGAGATTGCAGCGGCGAGCAGGCCCGGCCAATCCACCGAAACCAGGTTCCCGGTATCGCGTTCGGGAGGTTCCCACCACACGGCGTCGTGCTCGTTGGGTGTGGTGAGCGCGGCGTGGACGCGGCGGAAGGATGCGGGTGGGACATCACGGAGCGCCATGAGCGGCAGAAAACGGGTCGCGCCACCTGTCCGGAGCCAGCCGCGGACCTCGGGATCGGCTTCATAGGGCCCGTGGTTCCGCACCGGCAAGGGGCTCTCACGGTCCAGGAGTCTGAACAAGCGAGTGAGCCCGGCAACCGAACTGCCAAAGGCACCAAGACTCAGCCCGCCATGCAGAAGAGAGGTGATTGACTTCTCACCGGCGAGGTCGCGGGCGAGCGTCAGGCTCGCATCGGAACTGTCGAAGATCGCAGCGGCGAACATTCCATCCAGGTGCGCGAACATGCCCTGACCCCACTCCCGCCACCCGTGCAGCAACACCTCGGTATCGGAGTGGTCGGTATGGAACACATGCCCCGCGGCTTCCAACTCGCGGCGGAGTTCGCGGTGGTTGTAGATGCAGCCATTGAAGGCGACGGCGGTGAGGCCGGGGCCGCATTTGGGGCAGGTGTGGTGGTCGGTGTGGGTGGGGAGGGGTTGGTAGGGGTGGCCTTCGCGGGAGAGGAGGGGTGGGGTGGGGTGGGGGAGAGAGGTCTCGGCGTGTCCCCTCGCTTGCGCGAGGGGCTCTGCGGCGTTGCCGATGACCATGGGTTGGTGGCCGTCGGCGTGGTCGATGATGCTGAGGCGGCGGTGGACGAGGGCGACGTCGATGGTGGTGCCGTCGGGGCGGGTGGTGCGTTGGCGGAAGCGGCCCTGGCCGTCGGGGCCGCGGTGCTTGATGGAGTCGTCGAGGATGTCGAGCCAGGCTTCGGGGATGGCGTCTCGCGGGTCGGGCGGGGCCTCGCCGGGTTGCCAGGTACGCAGGATGCCGGCGATGCCGCACATGGGTGGGAGGGTAGTTGAAGCGGGCGGGGGCCGTCGGCGGGTGGAGTGGGGTTACCAGTTGTTGCGGGTATTGTCGTCGCCGGTGAAGGTGCCGAAGCTGCTGTTGGCGCCGCCGGCGTCGTGGAGGGCGTTGAGGCCGACGGCGCCGCCGAGGGCTGCGCCGATGCCGAGGATGCCGTCGCCGATGTCGCTCAGGGTGACGGGGTTGCGGACGCCCCAGTCGGTGGTGCCGCAGCCGGTGAGGAGGGTGAGGCTGGTGGCGGCGAGGGTCAGTTGTGCGCGCGCGGATCGGCGGAGCGGGGGCTGGCTTTGGTGGGGGAGTCGCGGCATGGATCGCAGGATACCGGATCGTGCGGGGGGACGGCTTGAGGGGCGGCTGCGGGCGGGGTGCGGCGGCTTGTGGTGGGCGTGTTCTGGTAGGCTTGGCGTATGGACGAGCACGCGACGTTGCCTTCCCGTCAGCACCGCTATGCGGGGCTGCCTGAGCTGAGTGAGGCGAGGCTGTATGCGCGGCGGGAGACGTTGTTTCTGGTGTTTGCCGGGTTGTTTTTGGGGACGCTGGCGATGCTCAACATTTTGGGCATCACGCGGTTTATCAAGCTGTTTGAGATCGACTTTGACGCGGCGACGCCGGGGGCGACGGCGTTTGCGGTGGCGGTGGGGGTGTTGCCGTATCCGATTACGTTTCTGTGCACCGACTTCATCAGTGAGTTGTACGGGCGGAAGCGGGCGAACCGGGTGGTGTGGGTCGGGTTTCTGCTCAATGCGTGGGTGATGGTGATCTTGTGGGTGGGTGGTGTGTTGCCGGGGTGGGAGCAGTATGACGCGGCAACGGGGGAGATGGTGCGGGACGCTGCGGGGCGGGTGCCGGTGTTCTTTGAGGTGCGGACGCTGGCGTTCGGAGCGGTGGCGGCGAGCATGATCGCGTATCTGGTGGCGCAGCTGGTGGATGTGCACGTGTTCCACTTCTGGAAGAAGCTGACGAACGGGAAGCATCTGTGGCTTCGGAACAACGGATCGACGCTGGTGAGCCAGCTGGTGGACACGACGGCGGTGATCCTGATCACGCACTTTTATGCGAGGGCGTTGCCGATCAACGAGGGGGCGTCGGTGTGGCCGCAGCTCTTGGTGTTTATCGCGACGGGGTATGTGTTCAAGGCGGCGATGGCGATGATCGACACGGTGCCGTTTTACTTCGGGGCGTTCCGGTTGGCGCGGTATCTGCGGCTGCCGCCGCCGGACGCGGTGCCGCATCCGCCGGCTGCGGCGTCGGTGGAGGCTGGGGTGGGGTAGAGAAACACCGAGCCCTTTCGGGCTCGGTGTCAGGGTAACTTCGGAAACTGGGGAGGGCAGAGTGGTTAGCAGCCGGCTCCCCACAGGTTGAGGAAGGCGAGGACGTCGAGGGTGTTGACGGTGCCGTCTTCGTTGATGTCGGCCTCGGGATCGCCGTCTGACCAGGCGTTGAGGAAGGCGAGGACGTCGAGCGTGTTGACCTCGCCGTCGCCGTTGAAGTCGGCGGGGCAGGAGTTGAGGCAGAACTCGAGCTTGGCGATCTTGCGGACGCCGGTCTCGGTGAACCAGATGATGTCGTCGGCGCCGACGGTCATGCCGTCCTTGAGGCCGGCGAAGCTGGTGGGGATGGGCAGGGCGGAGAAGGCCAGGGTGTCGACGTGGAAGACCATGACGTAGCCCTGGTTGCGGGTGCCGACGACGATGTCGCCGGAGGGGCGGATCCAGAGCGGGCCGCCGGGCTCGTTGTTGACCGGGAACTGGTATTCGGTGATGACACCGGAGGGGATGTCGAGGACGCCGATGCCGGATTCGCTCCAGCGGGAGTAGTAGACCTTGTCGTTGGAGTAGACGCAGAAGGCGGGCCCGCCGCCGGGGGTGATGATGTCGGTGACGGTGCTGTTGGCCAGCGAGAGTCGCCCGAGTCGGTTGGCGTTGTATTCGGTGAAGTAGACCTCGCCTCGGGAGGTGTCCTCGTGGCCCTGGACGACCCAGCAGTTGGGGGTGGGCATGATGATGGTCTGGAGGAAGACCTCGTTGACGGGGTCGAACTCGCTGATGCGGTTGTTGGCGTGGTCGGTGACCCAGATCATGCCGTTGGAGGTCTCGACGGGGATGGCCATGGCCGAGGGGCTGTAGGGGGAGGGGTAGTTGGTGAAGGTGTTGGTGTTGCCGTCGACGACGCCGAGGCCGCCGCTGTAGTACATGCCGGTCCAGACCTTGTTGGCCGAGCCGACGATCATGCCGTCGGGTCCGGAGGCGCCGGTGGTGTTGTGGAAGGTGAACTGTTCGAGGAGGGGGTCGAACTCGACGAGCTGGTTGTTGTTGGGCTCGCTGTACCAGACCATGCCGTCTTCGGCGACGGAGATTTGGTCGGGGAAGCTGCCGGGGACGTTGTATTCGGTGAAGACGGGGGTGTCGTCGCGTTGGATCATGACCGGGTCGGGCGAGACCTCTGACTCGAGGACGCGGCCGTCGGGGGCGATTATGTCGAGGGTGGAGCGGTCGGAGAAGCGCCTCTGGTCGGCGCGGACGGCCATGGCCCGGTAGTCGCCGGCCTGTGCGGGGACGAGGTAGTAGGCGCGTTCGGCCTCGGCGACGGCGGGGTTGGCGGCGTCGATTGAGATCACGCGGCCGTCGATCTGGTTGACGATGCCGAGGATGCCGCTCTCGTCGCGGTGGACGAGGATGCGGGCGTCGTGGAGCGGGATGCCGGCGTGGACGAGGTCGTAGGCGAAGACCTCGTGGTCCTTCCAGGCGAAGCGTTCGGCGAAGCGGGGGGTGAAGCCGGTGTAGCCGAGTTGGTTCGCGGCCAGGGCGAGCCAGGTGCCGACGGACTGCGGGTCGTCGGCGTTCGGGCCCGGCTGGGTGGTGGCGGGGGCGGGCGTGACCGGCCAGAGCAGGTAGGGCAAGTCGGAGAAGACGGTGACCGAGTCGAAGGCGATGCCGTTGAGCGTGACGCGGGAGACGACACGCTTGCTGCCGCTGTAGACGATGCCGTTGAGGGGATCGGGAATGTCGCCCGCGGCGACGGCGGGCGCGCCGGCGAAGAGCAGGCAGGCGAGGGCGGTGAGGGAGACGGTGCGGCGGGCGTGGATAGGCATTGGCGAACTCCGATGCGAGGATGAGGGGTGTCGACGCTTCGTCGAGTCTACAGCACGGCGCGGGGGCACGGAAGCAGAATCTCATGCTGTGCTGCGGGCGTCGTGCGGCCTTAGTTGCCGTTCGCTCGGATGACGTTGCCCATCCTGTCGCGGCTGAGCGTGCTGTCTACGCGGAGCAACGCCCATCCGGGGATGCCGGCGACGGTGCCGTGGGCGAAGTCGACGATGAGGTACTCGATCTCGCCGGTGTCGTGGATCCGGTAGATGCGGTTGTCGCCGGCGACATACTGGACTGGGGCGCCTGCCGGGGCGGTCTCGATCGTGGGCGGCGCGGGCTCGGCGGTCGGCCGGGGTGAGCCGCTGCCGATGCCGAGGCCGACGAGCAGGCCGAGGGCGCCGGCGAGGGCGGTGATGACGAGGCGTTGCCGCGCGATGGTGCGGGCGGCGGTGGTGTCCGGTGTCGAAGTTAGAACTTGCATGTTGCCTCCGCTGTTTGGTGTTGGAGTCGATCCAGGCTGTCGGTACTCTACCGGGGGGACCGGGCGGGGTTGCTCGGGGACACGGCTTGAGAAATCTGCAGGAGGAGTTTGGTATGGGCAGGAACGGACTCGTATTGGTCGGTGTGCTTGTCGGGAGCGCGGGGGCGGCGATGGCGCAGGGGACGATCACATATGCCTGGAGCATCAACGACTCGGGCGAGGGCGACTTTCTGTACAGCGGCGAGTCGGTGCTGAACTTCAAGCTGTACGCGATCATGGATCCGGAGCGGGTCGGCTTCGCGGGCTCCATCTTCGAGATCCGCGGGGGGCACGAATTTGGCACCGCGGGAACGATTACGCATCATGAGAACCTGATGGGCGACTTGACCGGTGACGGGCAGTTGCAGGGCAACAACGACATTCTGGGGATCGACGCGTTCCAGCTGCCGCCGCTGTTCAACTCGGGCTTCATTGCCGACAATCCGGTGGTGATCTACGAGTTCGACTGGCAGGTGACTCACAACTTCACGATCATCAGTGTGTCGTCGGCGAATCACCAGAGCAGCAACGTCTACACGAGCGACAGCGGCATGAGCGTGGAGTACGACTCGGTCACGACGACCGCACGGGTCTTCATTCCCGCGCCGGCGACGTTGATGCTGGGGCTTGCAGGGTTGGGCTGGGGTGCTCGTCGCCGCCGCCCGGAGTAGCCGCGGGTCGGGTTCCGGTGCTCTGCCTGTGCGGGACCGCCCGGCTACGCTTCCCTCGGAGCGTGGTTCTGCGGGGTGTGGACCTGTCGGGAACGAGCATCGGAGGCGTACGTGCAGGCAGGATCGAGAGACGGAAGCGGGTCGTGTTGGCTTCGGGAAGACGGCGCGGCGGGTTCCGTCGCCGATGGTGATGTGCTGGACCTGGCGGCCGAGTTGGCCCGACGACTCATCGCGCGGGACGACGAGCCGTCGCGCCTGCCGGCGCCGGCGGAGCTTGAGGCGACGCTGGACCTGCGGCCGCCGGCGGAGTCGAGGTCGCTGGGCGAGGTGGCCGACCGGCTCGGGCGGTTGCTCGAGTTCACGCCGAGCACGTCGGGGCGCCGGTTCTTCAATCAGTTGTTTGCGGGGCGGGACGAGGCGGCGCTGCTGGGGGAGCTGGTCGCGGTGATCGCGAACACTTCGCCGTACACCTTCAAGGCGGCCGGGGCGCAGGTGCTGGCCGAGCGGGCGTTGATCGCGCACATGGGGCAAAAGGTCGGTTGGGCGAGCTGCGGCGGGTTGTTTACGCCGGGCGGTTCGCTGTCCAACTTTGCGGCGATGGTGGTGGCGCGGAACGAGCGGCTTGAGGGTGTGCGCGAGACTGGGCTGGACGGACGCCCGGTGGCGATGTACATCTCTGCCGAGGCGCACTATTCGATGCCCAAGAACGCGGGCATGCTCGGCATCGGCCGGCGGAACGTCCGGTCGGTGGAGACCGACGACGACGGGAGGATGCTGGCGTCGGCGCTGGACGCGGCGATCCGGAAGGACATCGGGGCGGGGGTGGTTCCGCTGATGGTCGTGGCGACGTCGGGCACGACGGTGCAGGGGGCGTTCGATCCGCTGGATGCGCTGGCCGATGTGACCCGGTCGCACGGGGTGTGGCTGCACGTGGACGGGGCGTTCGGGGGGACGCTGCTGCTGTCGGACGAGCATCGCCACCTGTTGCGGGGGTCGGAACTGGCGGACTCGTTCACGTGGGATGCGCACAAGATGATGGGGGTGCCGCTGACGTGTTCGGTGGCGCTGTTCCGCGACCCGGAGATGCCGCAGAAGCACTTTGACGAGACAGCGACATACCTGTTTCAGCGGGACGACGCGACGTACAACCCGGGCCAGAGTTCGTTGCAGTGTGGCCGCCGGAACGACGCGTTGAAGCTGTGGACGGCGTGGCAGCGTCACGGGGACGCGGGGTATGCGCGGCGGATCGAGCGGCAGTTTGCGTTGGCGGCGTACGCGAAGTCGGTGATCGAGGCGGAGCCGCGGTTCAGGCTGGTGAAGCGGCCGCAGTCGATCAACCTGTGCTTCACGGTCGAGGGCGTGGACGCCCGGGAGGTCTGTCACGTGATGGACCGGGCGGGGCGGGCAAGGGTCAGTCACGGGACGGTTGACGGGGTGCCGACGGTGCGGCTGGTCTGCATCAATCCGGATCTGTCTGAGGCGGATTTTGACCAGTTCTTCGACCACGTGCGGTGGGCGGCGGATCAGTTGCTGGCGGGGTCGGTCGAGGTCGAGGGCCGGGGCTGACGTGGGGCCGGTGGCGGGGACGACTGCCGGGTGAATCGGCGAAGCGCGAATTCCGAATAGTCTCTCGGGGCCGGGTTGTACACTGCGCGGGTGCCGGTCTCTGGCCGTTGGAAGGGATCTACCGATGACAGAACAGGCTGTGGGGAGTTCGGGCAAGAGCTTTTTGATCTTCCTTGCGAGCCTCGTGGTGCTGGTGGGAACGGGGATCGGGCTCGGTTCGGTGCTCTTTGGCCCCAAGGCCGCGAGGGCGTACGACCGTTCGACCCCGGACGCGGTGCTCGAGGCGGCCAAGCAGATGGTGCTCAACAACGAGGCCGAGCGGCTGAGTGAGTTGTTGTATGTGGATGAGCCGGAGATGGAGGGGGTCTACAACCGGCTGGGCTCGGTGATGGGGCACCTTCAGGACCTGGCGGTCGCGATCAACGAGCGGTTCCCGGAAGAGGTCGAGGCGATGCGGGCCAAGGCGGAGGCGGAAGCCAAGGCCGGGCGCGGCGTCGGGCTGTTGCAGCAGTTGGGGTCGACGGTTTCGTCGGGTCGTTCGCGGCGCGGGCCTCCCGCAGCGGACGATGAGAACCGCTGGAACGGTGTGCTGCAGACGATCGCGTCGGACCCGTACTCGTGGCTGACCGAAGCGGAAGGGCGGCTGAGTTATGTGTGGATCGACGACGAACGGGTGGCGGTGTTGTGGGACGAGAAGCCGGTGTTCCCGCCGTTCGGGCTGGTGATGCAGCAGGACCGGGGGCAGTGGACGGTCGTGCTTCCTTGGAAGAGCATCCCGATGGCGTCGCGGTTCTTGCCGCAGACGCCGGATGAGTACGCGATCTGGGGAGCCGTGTTCCAGGCGGTGGACAACGTGGTGATCGACCTGACGCGGGACGTGAACGAGGGTCGGCTGACGTCGCTTGCGTCATTGAGTCGGGCGACGGGTCAGAAGGCTGCGCCGGTGATCGCGGGGTGCATGATTGCGTACGGCAAGGCGCTCGAGGAGCGGCGACGTCGGGAGCGCGAGGCGCGGGAGGCGGCGTCGAAGCCCGAGGCGGCGGTGCCCGAGGGCGGCGGCGGGGGGTAACGGTTTGAGTTGCCGGGGGTGTGTGGCTAGCCGCCGAAGCTTGAGCCTCGGCTGCTGGAGCTGCGTCCGGACCGGATGCCGAGCCCGCCGCGGATGCCGCGGGGGGAGAGGATGAACCCGAACGAGGTTTCGTCGCTGATGTTGTTGAAGCTGAAGGCGAGGCCGACGGTGAGGTTCGGGTAGGAGCGGGTGAGGGTCGCGTTGATTCGTTCGAAGTCGTCGAGTGCGGTGTCGTAGTTGGTTCCGAACGTGACGCGGTATTTGTCGGTGACGTCGTACTGCAGGTTGTAGAAGACAATGGTCGAGTCGAGGGCGTTGACGAAGCGTTGGCCGACGCTTGAGCGCAGGCCGTAGCCGTGATCGACGAGCAGGCCGACGGCGGAGTAGGCCGGCTGGTGCGTTTCTTCGACGTCGTAGATGATGCGTCCGGTGAGGCCGACGGGGCCGGAGACCTGCCAGAGCATTTCGGCGTCGATGAACTCGCCGACGCTGGAGAGTTCGGGGCGGTCGTCGAAGTAGCGTCCGATGGGGCTGTCGCGGTCGGCGTCGCCGGAGGCCCAGACGTACTCGGTGCGGAGTTTGAGCACGTCGACGTTGGTCCAGCGGCCGGGTCCGCCGCGCTTGGTCTGCCAGGTCTGGTCGATGCCGAGGCGGACGATCGAGCCCTCGGCGATCGACTCGACGGCCTCGTCGTAGACCGGGAGATCGATTCGGTCGACGGTGGTGCCGGCGTGCCAGAGGGTGATGCCGGGCTCGATGATGTGGCGGATGCGGTGGAGGTCGAAGAACGCGCTGTCGATGGAGTTGTTGACGTGCTGCAGGGTGGTGGAGAGCCGGACGCCCGCGGCACCCCAGAGGCGGGTGCTGTCTGACTCTTCGGGCGAGAACTCTTCGAAGTCGGTGTCGTAGGCGGTGGCGCGGCCGACGAGGAAGGGGTTGATGCGGACGGGCCCGGCGTCGAGCACGGCGGAGATCTCCTGGCGGGTGTCGAAGCGGGAGATCGTGTCCTCGGAGAGGCCTTGAGCGCGGAGCGCATCGGCGATGGACTCGGTGGGATCGACGCCGAAGGCGGCCTGCGACAGACGCCTGTTGCGGAAGCCGAGCTCGCGGGCTGCGGGGTCGTGGAAATTGAAGGCCAGCTGGCCGGCGCGGTATTCGCTGTTGAGCGTGATGGCGCCGGGGGAGATGTTGGCGGTGAGATCGTCGAGGGTGCGGACGTAGGAGAGCTCGGGGAGCTTGTCGACGGAGTAGCCGCGGCTCTCGAGCAGGTAGTAGTTGGCGATGAAGTCGTTGAGGTCGCTTTTGGCTTCGAGGGCGAGCTGGGAGTTGGCGTCGGTGCGCTCGAGGCGGGCGCGGGTGGTGAACTCGCGGTATTCCTCGGCGAGGTCGGGGAAGAGCGCGGAGATCAGACGAGGGTCGGAGGCGTAGGAGAGCTCGGTGGTGAGCGACCAGAGCTCGTTGAGTTGCCAGCGGTTGTCGGCGAGCAGGAGGCTTCTGGTCTCGCCGTCGATCTCGATCTTGCGGCTGCCGGGGGTGAGGTCGGTGCCGTTGTCGTCGAACATGAGGTAGCCGAAGACGCCGCCGCGCATGCGGTCGGTCTTCCAGGACGTGTCGGTGCCGATGGCCCAGCCTCGGACGTTGTAGTAGTCGAGCAGGAATGCGCTGTCGAGGCCCTCGGGGCGTTCCATACCGAGGAGGGTGTAGACGTCCCAGGAGGACTTCCAGACCTGCCCGGTGCGTGAGCCGCCGCCGTACTCGAAGTCGCGGAGGGGGAAGCGGTCCGGGTCTCCGTCCCATCGGGGGAAGTAGAAGAAGGGAACGGAGCCTGCGCGCAGCGTCATGTCGTGGGCGTCGACGTTGTTCCCGGTGCTGCCGTCGCTGCGGGTGTAGCGGTCGATGGTGACCGATTGAGCGCCGATGGAGAGGTGGGGTCGAGCGAAGCGGGTGTTGGCGACGGTGGCCTTCTCGGCGACGAACTGGCGGTTGGACTCCTGCCGCAGGGCTTTGGCGCGGACGTAGAGCGGCATCTTCATGCGCTGGTCGTAGGTCCAGAACACGGCGTCCACGACCATGGCGCGGTCGTTCTGGACGTCGTAGTAGATGCGCGGGCCGCGGATGGTGTACTCGCCGTCGCTGGCGCTGACATCGCCCTCGAGGTAGATGCCGCGGATGTCCTCGGACTTGAAGCTGGAGAGTTCGGCGATGGAGCCGTCGGAGAGGAAGACGACGGCGCGTTCGGCGGACATCTGGAGGCGGCGTTTGGACTTGGTGTCCCGGTAGAGGACGCCGACGCCGTCTGTGAGCAGGAGCGATCGGCCGGACTCGCCGGTGACGATGGCGATCTGGCCCGCGTCGAAGGTGATGAGTCCGTCCCGGGCGAAGATGTCGTCGCCGGGGTCGGCGAGTGTGGGTGGGCGTTCGAGGAGCGTGCTCTCGGGCTGCGGGAGGGCGTAGCGGCCGGGGGTGCCGGCGCCGGTCTCGGGCGGCAGTGCGGCGGGCTCGACGTCGTCGAGGGCGACGGGTGCGCCGAGCAGGAGTTCGCGGAGGTAGCGGGTGAACTCACGCTCGCTCTCGCGGAGGAATGCGTCTCGGGGGCGGCCCTGCTCGGCGAGGTCGGCGGAGAGCTCGACGGGGCGGGCGGACATCACGACGCCATCAACGCTGAGGCGGCGGGCCTGGAGGGAGGAGCCGGCGTCGGCGGCGATGGAGCCGACCGAATCGAAGTAGGCGTAGACCTGGAAGGTCTGGGCGTCGCCGGGGTTGCCGGGGAGTTTCTCGAGCCAGACGACGGCGCGGTCGGCCTCGAGCCGCGTTCCGCCGAGGGTGACGGCGACCTCGCCGTCGAGCATGAGTCGCTGGGTGATCGTGTCGCCGTCCTGCTCGATCCAGACGCGGGCCTTGTTGGCGGCGAACTCGACGACGCCGGGGACCGGGGCCAGTGGAAGCCTCAGGCCGGCGAAAGTGCGGCCGGTGATGTCGAGCGGGTCGAGGGTGGCGGCGGGCTGGGTGAGTGCGGCGGCGGTGAGCGCTTGGGCGAGAGCGGGGGCGTCGGGCTGTGCTGCGGCGGTGCCCGCGAGGAGGGCCAGCCCGGCTGCGGAACGGGCCGCGTTGCGTGCCCAGCGGGCAAGGTGGCGGGTTTGGGGGGGCTGGCGCGGCGGCATGGAGCGGCAGTGTACCGCTTCGGTCCCGCGGTGTCGGGCGGATCAGGTCCAGGTGTTGACGGTGCCGTCCTGATTGCCGGCGGCTCTGACCTCGCCGGGGGCGTGGTGGTCGCTGCGCCAGCTCTCGGGGTAGTGAGGGTCGTCGATGTCGAGTGCGAACTTGGTCGGGAAGAGCGGGCGGAAGGTGTCGCACATCACGGCGAGTTCGTCGGTCCGTTCTTTGCCGAGTGAGGCTTCGACGGTGCCGGGGTGGGGGCCGTGGGCGATGCCCTGCGGGTGGAGGCTGATCGAGCCGGAGACGATGCCGCGGCGGGCCTTGTAGTTGCCCTCGACGTAGTAGAGGACTTCGTCGGAGTCGAGGTTGGAGTGGTTGTAGGGGACGGGGATGGCCAGCGGGTGGAAGTCGAGCAGCCGGGGGCAGAAGGAGCAGATGACGAAGTTGTGCGCCTCGAAGGTCTGGTGGATGGGCGGCGGCATGTGGGTCTTGCCGACGATGGGCGCGAAGCTGTCGATGTTGAAGCAGTAGGGGTAGTAGCAGCCGTCCCAACCGACGACGTCGAGCGGGTGGTAGGGGTAGATGTAGCTGTGGACGCTGTCGCGGGCTTTGATGCGGACCTCGTAGTCGCCCTTCTCGTCGTAGCTGAGCGGCATCTGCGGGATGCGGAAGTCGCGCTCGCAGTAGGGCGCGTGCTCGAGGAACTGGCCGTTGGCCTTGGAGACGTAGCGCGGCGGCGGGCCGTAGTGCGAGGTGTTCATGGTCTCGAAGCAGAGGAACTTGCCGAACGGCATCTGCTCGCGGGTGACGCCCTCGGGGCGGTCGGCGTCGGCGAGGTCGTCGAAGACGATCTTGTAGATGATGCCCTTGGGCAGGATGACGTAGTCCTTCTTGCCGAAGGTGAGCGTGCCGAACTGGGTGTGGATGGTGCCGGAGCCGTAGTGGAAGAAAAGCAGGTCGTCGCCCTGGCCGTTCTTGTAGTGGTAGAGCATCTGCTCGGCGGGCTGGCAGATGGACATCTCAACGTCGTTGTTGCCGAGCACGACCTTGCGGCCGGTGACGGCGTCGCCCTCGGCGTGGAGGGGGTTGGTGTTGAGGTGACGCATCCGCATCACGCTCTGCTCGATGTACTCGACCTTGGTGGAGTAGAGGTTCTTCCAGCCGGCGACCTGGGTCGGGGGGTGGATGTGGTAGAGCGTGCTGGTGGGGCCGACGAATCCCTCGGTGCCGAAGACTTCCTCGGAGTAGAGCGCGCCGTCGGGGCGGCGGAACTGGATGTGGCGGGTGGGGGGGATCTCGCCAAGCTTGGTGTAGTACGGCATCGGTCGCGGTCCTCGTTCTTCCCCCGCGGCGGGCTCGCGGGCCGCGGTCGCGGCGGAGGCGGGCGGCGGGGGAGGGGGTTTGAGGGAGTGTATGGGGGTCGGGTGCCCGCGGGGTGGCTCCGGGGGCGTCGTGGCGAGGCTTCGATATGCTCGCGATATGGCGAGCGGGTATCACATCGCGCTGCTCCGCGGCGTCAACGTCGGCGGCAAGAACCGGCTGGCGATGGAGGATCTGCGCGGGCTGGTCCTTGAGGCTGGCGGCGCGGCGCCCCGGACGTATATCCAGAGCGGGAATGTGGTGTTTGAGGCGACCGCGGCGGCGGCCAAACGGGTGCCGGGGGTGCTGCGGTCTTTGCTGGCCGAGCGGTGCGGT